>Ga0209080_1000449_pt1 | contig 27358 bp, 25 predicted proteins | sample JNZ110809AmetaG_FD_184123 | JGI IMG/M metagenome (GOLD analysis project Ga0209080, IMG submission 184123) | Hot spring microbial communities from Jinze hot spring, China to study Microbial Dark Matter (Phase II) - JNZ 110809A (SPAdes) (version 3) ...
CTCTCCATTATGGTTATGTTTGTTTTTTCCGCAGCTTCTCTAAACCTTTTAGAGGCTGCGGTTATTATGGTTAGGGTTGACCCTGGATTTTTCGCCTTTAACGCCTTAAGAAATTCCTCATATAGCCTGCCTACGCCCTCCTTGGGGTGGGCTCTTAATCCATAGGGCGGGTTTACAATAATGTGGCTGAAGAACCCGTTAGGGTATTCTTCAGGTTTAGTAGCGTCTCCAATCTTGAACTTAATAGCGTCTTTAACCCCTGCTTCCTCAGCATTCTTAACGCCGCCGCTTAAATGCTTTTGAAGCTTATCCATGGCGTAAATTTCCGGGTTAAAGCTGCAATTCTCCTCCATTAGAAGCTTATCCCTAACAGCCTTAAACTCTTGGAGATCACATATCTTCAACTTTAGGAAGGCGAAGCTACTCCTAAACTTGGAGGGCATGACCCCCCTAGCCATTAAAGCAGCTTCTATAGGTATTGTAGCCCCGCCACACATGGGGTCTAATAGCGATTCCCCAGGCCTCCAGCCGCTTATCTTCAACATGGCTGCAGCGATGGTTGGCTTTAGAGCTGCGGGATGATCATAAACGCGGTAGCCACGCTTATGAAGAGACTCGCCAGTGGTGTTTACACCCATAAGGAGGCTGTAATTCCTAACAAGGCAATAGATCTCAACGTCAGGCTGTTCGAGGTCCACCCTAAGCCTCCTACCAGTAGCCTCTTGATAGGAGTCAATTACAGCCTGGCCTACAACCCTTGAAACATCCATGCTCGTAAAGCAGTGGCCTCCAATCCTCTCGCTCCTAATAGCGAAAGATTGATCACCATCAATTATCCAGGTGTAATCAAGGCTTCTAGCAACCCTATAAATGTCATCAAGGGTTTTAAAGTCAGCCTTAACAAGCTGAATATAAACCTTATGTAAAGTCCTAGCCTTCAAATTTAAAACGTAAATGTCGCCCACTCCACCCTTAAAGGAGACGCGCCCCACCTCAAGCTTCACATCTGAGCCAATTAAGCTCCTAACCTCCTCAGCTGCTACATCCTCAACCCCTATGGAGGTTGTAGCAAAGAAGCATAAGCGATTCATCGCCAAGAGTAGGCTCTCAAATTAATCTAATTAGATTTTTGCCAACAAAAACGGGAGAACCCTCTAAAAGAGGGTTAACGGCGACAACTTCCTGAGGATCCGCTACAGCTACACCCTCCACGGGAGCTTAAAAGCTTTGAAGCAGCAGCAAGCCCAGCTTCAACTATTAAGTCAGCAGTAATAGCCTCATAAATTCTCCCATCCAGCTTAATGGTTCTACAATCATGGGGACCGCATACGCCACAACATGGGCTTTGACCAACCTCTCCCCCAAGCCAATCCTCTAGGGGGCGATCATTAATCAGAATCTTATTAGATTCAAGGGGGCTCTTCACAAACTCATCCATAGAAAGCTCAACCTTCTCCAAAGTGACCTCTAAACCAAGGGGCTTAAGAGCCCTCCTAAGAATATTAACAGCCCTTTCAAGCTCCCTACCGGTTAAATCACACCTCGAACAAGTTTCCCCGCCAGAAACAAGCCGCTGCCACTTAATTCTCAAAGAATTCATATGCATCCTAAAGGGCTACCCAACCCACGCTTATATAAGTTGCGGCAAAAAAGCTGTAGCATTCCTACTCAGGCATTAACGGAGGCAACGACTTTATGAATATTTAGGTTCAGAACCACCTCAGCTATGTCGCCTGCATATTCAGCAGCCCGCCTTAAGCTTTCAAGCATCATCCTAATGGCAGCCATGCTTTTAACGCCATCCCTCTGAGCAAGCTTTAAGGCTTCATCCTCCAGCTGGGCTATAGCCTTAGACTTAGCGATCACAGCCTCAGCAGATAAGTAGTCGCCCTTAAAGAGGGCTGTTATAGCATCTTGAAAAATAGCCCTCACAAAATTGCTTATCTCCTCAAACTTATGGGTAACAGCTTCTCCAAGCCCCTCCTCCATGCCCTGAAGATTTTCAGCAATTTTAACAGCATGATCAGCAATACGCTCCACAAACTTTACAATAACCCTGTAGCCCAGGCAGTCTCTAGGGCTTGAGAGGCCTACATCCCTAAGGATTTTAGCATCCTGCACAGCAGCCTTAAGCTGGCGTATTATGTACAGCCCAAATCTATCAACTTCATCATCAAGCTCAATCACCTCTCGAGCAAGCCTCTTATCCATGGCCTTCAGCGCCTCTAAAACCTCACCATGCATTGAGGAGGCTATAAAGCACATTCGCCTAAGGGCAGCTTCAACAGAAAGCTCTGGATAGCTTATAAGAACCTGAAGCTTCACCTCCCCTGGAGACTCGGAAACAATTTCAACGCCAACAAGCTTCTTACGAACAAGCTCCTTTACAGCATTTCTATGAACAGTATTTATGCAGCCATCTAAAGCCCTCACACTTATATAATTATAGCCCACTAAGTAAAGCGAGATGATTTCCCTAACAACTTTATCAGGGCTATCTGAGGCGGAAACGCGTATAATCGCCTCAATAGGTTCAGCAATAACCCTACCGACACCTTCAGGCGTTAAAATTAGGGATTCACCCTGCTCCATAATTATTAAGCGGCTTCCAGCCCCAAGCCCCATGCGGGTTACCCAACGCTTAGGCAGGGAAACTATAAAGGTAGATTTGCCAGTAAACTGGATTTTCCTAACCTCTCGAGGGGATTCAGCCATAAACGCCGCCACACTATATAGTTTAAATTCATCTATAGAGTTTATTCGGATAAGCAATATAGCATTTTCCAACAAAAATAGAACATAAAAATGAAGGAGGTTGATGAATGGTTAGTAAAGGCATGAAGGGGCTTTCAAAAATAGGAGCTATGCTGACGCTAATCCTCATAATAATCAGCTTCGCAGCTGGATACATGATAGGCGCTAACACGACAACGCCTCAAACAGATGGCGGAGAAGCCTCATGGCAAACTGGAAGCATAACCATAGCTGGATCAACAACGGTTCTGCCAATAGTTAACGCCTGCGCTATTGAGTTAATGAAGATGCATCCAGGGTTAACCATAACCGTCCAGGGAGGGGGCACAGGAGTTGGCTACAGCAACATCATCGACGGCGTAATAGATATTGGAGCAGCCTCAAGGGAACCAAATGAAAAGGAAATCGAAAATGCTAAGAAGAAGGGTGTAGACTTGTGGCTGCATCCAATAGCCATAGACGCCATATGCGTTGTAGTACATCCATCAGTAGCCAATGCTAGCCATCCATTAGAGTTAACTCTACAAGAAGTGGGAAAAATTTTTGCAGGAGAATACACATATTGGGATGAAGTTAAACCTGGACTACCCCATAAGGAGATAATTGTCGTAGTGAGGGAGCCAGGTTCAGGCACAAGGGGAACCTTTGAGGAATTCACTATGAAGCCTTGGGGATACGAAGTCACATCCAAAGCCAGCGTTCAACCCAGTAATCCAGCGGTGAGAAATAAGATTGAAACAACCCCATACTCAATAGGATACATAGGGTACGGATTCCTAAGCGATAAAGTTTATGCCATACCCATAGCGAAGGAGCAGGGAAAACCATACATAACTCCAACAATTAAAACCATAACAAGTGGGGAGTACCCCATGTCCAGATACCTCTACTTGGTAACTAGGGGTCAGCCTGAAAGCGGCTCCCTAGTTGATAGATTCATAGACTTCGTTAGGAGCAGAGAGGGCCAGCAGATAGTTGAGCGATATGGATACCTTAAACTGCCATATCTCTACCCAGCCTCATAAGTTTGGGATAAAAATGCTGAAAAAACTGAAAGAAACAACAATTTTTTTGAAATCCTTAAGAGCTGAGCCGCTGGGAGCCCCTGCTTTTATATGCGCATCCTCCGCTATAATCCTCCTCCTTTTAATGCTGATCTTCATAGTTAGGGAGGGAAGCCAAGCCTTCCTCAATCTTGGAGCTGAATTAATTATTGGAGCAGTTTGGGACACTAACGCTGGACGCTACGGCGGGCTTCCACTTATTTACGGATCCATTATCGTCGTATTCGTAGCTTTAGCTATTGCAATCCCCATTGGAGTCGCATCCTCCATCTTTATATCAGAAATTTTACCCCACCCGCTTAGGGATCCCATTAAATCCATAATTGAGCTTTTAGCATCCATACCATCCGTTATTTACGGCTTCATAGGGCTACTTTTTATAGCGCCTAGAATAGCATCCCTCTTCGGGCTGTCAACGGGAACAGTGGCTTTAACAGCCTCTATTACATTGGCAATCATGAGCACCCCAACCATTGTAGGAGTGGCTGGAGAAACTATAGCAGCAGTTCCAAAGGAGTATAAAGAGGCAGCTCTAGCCCTTGGAGCCACTAGATGGCAGATGATAAAGGGCATTGTCCTCCCAGCCTCCAAGTCTGGAATTCTAGCCAGCATACTCCTAGGCTTCGGGAGGGCTATAGGGGAAACCGTGGCCGTCCTCATGGTGGCTGGAAACACCGCCATAATACCATCACCACCATGGAACATCCTTTCGCCAGTCTACACGCTAACAGCTGCCATAGCCATGCAAATGGGGGAAGCTGCTGTTGGAAGCCTTGAATACAGCGCCCTCTTCGGATTGGGGCTAATCCTATTCATTATAGCATTCATCGTAAACACCCTTGCGGACGTAGTTGTAACAAGGGAAAAAGCAAAAATTAGGGGGGCTGGTTGATGAAGGCTGCTAGAATAAAGGAGAAGATAATCTTCACAATTTTTGGCTTAGCCACAGCCCTATGCGTTGCAGCCTTCGCTACCATAGCAGCCATCCTCCTCTCAGGCTTGGGAACAATAAAACTTGAGCATCTTACAAAAAGCGCCCTACAGGGCGGATATTTTGAGATGATTATTGGAACCCTATACCTCCTTGTTGGATCTGCTGGAATAGCGGGGCCTATAGGCTTGCTGGCAGCCATATATCTTGTGGAGTATGCTCCAAGAGGGAGGTTAACCCGCGTAATAGATCAAGCCATAAACAACCTAGCGGGGGTTCCCTCCATAGTTATTGGGCTTTTTGGATATACCTTCTTCTGCCGCCAGCTTGGGCTTGGAATAAGCTTAGCTGCAGGATGGCTAACGCTTACATTAATGATGCTTCCAATAGTTATTAGGGGTTCAGAGGAAGCTATAAAAATGGTTCCGAAATCCTTTCAAGAAGCAGCTCTGGCGCTGGGGGCTCCTAAGTGGAAGGCTATAACTTCTATAACGCTTCCAGCAGCTGCTCCAGGAATTATCACAAGCATCCTTCTAGGCATAGCTAGGGTAGCTGGAGAAACCGCCGCCATCCTCTTTACGTCCTGCGTCCTAGTGACGAGGGGTCTCCCTAAATCCCCACTGGAGCCCATCATGGCCTTAGCCTTCAACCTCTATGTGAAGATTGTTGCTTTAGGAGAGGCGCCTGAAAGAGTTTTTGGAATAGCCCTAATCCTATTCATGATAGTGGTTATTTTCGCAGCTGCAGCCATAACCTTCAGGGTTTACTATAGGAGAAGACAGTTATGGTTAAGGTAGATATTAGAAACCTTAACGTATGGTTTGGGACGTGTCACATCTTGAAGGATATAAACCTCCAGATAAGGGAAAACGCTGTAACCGCTATAATGGGGCCATCAGGCTGTGGAAAAACAACCCTCTTAAGGGCTATAAACAGAATGAATGAGATTGCGGGTCCATGTCGAACAACAGGCGAGGTTATAATTGATGGCCAAAATATTTACGATGGAAATACTGACGTATATGAGCTTAGAAGGAAAGTTGGCATGGTTTTCCAGAAGCCAAACCCATTTCCTAAATCAATATTTGAGAATATAGCTTATGGCTTAAGGATTCATAAGCTGGCTAAGGAGGATCAAATCCCAAAAATTGTTGAGAGAAGCCTAAGGGAGGCAGCCCTCTGGGACGAGGTAAAGGATAGGCTTAATGATAATGCTTTAAGCCTTTCAGGAGGGCAACAGCAACGCCTCTGCATAGCTAGAGCTTTAGCCGTAAACCCTGAAATAATCCTTATGGATGAGCCCTGCAGCGCCTTAGACCCCATAGCTACGGCTAAAATAGAGGAGTTAATGAGGAAGCTGGCGGAGAAATACACGGTTATAATTGTAACTCATAACGTGCAACAGGCAGCCAGAGTCTCGGACTATGTAGCCTTCCTATACCTTGGCCAGCTTATAGAGTATGGCCGAACAAGGGACGTTTTTGAGAATCCTAGGAATGAGCTTACTGAAAGATACATAACAGGAGAGTTTGGGTAAATGAGTAGAATGATGGATAGGGGTTTAGAGGATCTCGCAGCAATACTATGTAAAATGGGGGAAATTGCATACCAGGCGGTTTTAGAGGCTATTGATGAAAGCTTTAGGGGAGTAGACGCCTATAGCAGAATTCGAGAGCTCTCAGATGCCTTAAGCATGATGGCTGAGGAAGTTGAGGATAAAGCCTTTGAGCTTATTGCAAGATTTCAGCCAGTGGCTTCAGATCTTAGAACAATAAACTCCTATATGAAAATCGCCTATGACTTTACACGTTTTGGAAGATACGCCCTAGACATATCACAAGCCAATAGAAAACTTGGATTCATAAAAGACTGTGGAGGATTCATTTTAGATAAAATAGGAGAAATGAGTGAAAAAACCCTTAAAATGGTTAGAACAAGCGTTAAAGCCCTAAAAAGCCATGATGCGAAGCTTGCAGAGAAAATAGCTGAAACCGAAATTGAAGTGGATGAAATGTATGAAGCCTTTATTGATAAACTAAGCGGAGATGTAAAAATGCCTGGAAAATGCATGATAGCGGGAGTGCTTATCGCCAGATACCTTGAAAGAATAGCAGACCACGCTACTTACGTTTGCGAGTCAATCGTTTATATCGTGACGGGTAAAAAAGTTATCCTTGATAAAATCTCTTAAGGTGGAAAAATGGGAGAAAAAAGCTACACATGGTTTGAAAGGCGTCGAAGAAACAAAGCTCTAGAGCTAGCTCAAGAACAAATAGAAAAAGCCCTAGGCACCGTTAGACACTTAGATAAGGCTATGCAAAGCCTGCAGCGTGGAGAAATCAATGAAATGCAGAAGCATATTGAAACATTATTTGAAACAGAGGAGGAAGTTGATAAACTTAGGCGGGAAGTATTTACTGAAATGTCAAAGGGTGTAGCGCTAGTAGCAGAATACCGTGAAGACATCCTCCACCTAGTTAAGAGGCTTGATACTCTAGCAGATCACGTTAAGGATGCAGCTCGATGCCTAAAAATCCTAAGAGAGTCAAAAATCCCGAAGGAAATAATTGAAAAAGTAGCTAAAATGACTGAAAAACTTGTTGAATGTGCTTCAACCCTTAAACAGAGTATTGAAAGAATAGCTGCAGAGCCAGAGGAAGCCATTAAATACTCATTAAAAGTCGCTGAAATTGAACAAACACTAGATGGAGAATACTTAGAGACAAAGAAGCTACTCATAACCTACAGCGATGAAATCAACATGGGCGCCATGGTGATAATTGACGACCTAATAGAATTCATAGAGCATGCAGCAGACATATGCGCAGACACCGCAGACTATATACTAACGCTATCAAACAGCAAGCAATAGGGCAGCCCTAGGTTTCAATAATTTAACCAGAATTTTAACCAGAATTTCCACTTAAAATTAACTTAGGCCATTCAAATATTAGACAACAAACTTAATATATCGCCTACATCGCTAGCTTCATTAACACAAATGAATGGGGAAAACCTTGGCTAAAAAAGACTTTGACACATTACTACTTAAAGCATTAGATAAAACCTTAAACTCCCTCGGCCAATCAGTTAAGGACGCCATCTACTATCACCTAGAAAACACTTTCAAAATTCCAAAAGAAACTATTCCAAAACGCATAGACGAATTCGCTGAAGCCATAGAGAAAATCTTTGGCATAGGCGCCAGATTCCTTGAAATGTTAATTATAAAAAACCTTTATGAGGAAATTGGAGAAAGCATAGAGTGGAAGGAAGGAGAAACCTTCACCTTTAAGAATTACCTCAAAATTGCAAGAAACAAGATTTCAGAGGAATCATAAAATCTTATTCTAGATTCGTAAGGGATTAATAAATTTCCTAGATATTGTTTAGTGATACTTGATACTTAGGAGACGATTCATGAACCATGAGAAGCTGAGAAAAATCCTCCAAGAGGCTGTAGAGGAAGGTTTATCAGTGCTAGGGGAGTCAGGTAAAAGGGCTATAATGTTTCATATGAAAAACACTTTTGAAATTAAGATAGAAGATGCCTCATTTAACATTAAAGAATTTACAGATGCATTAAGGGTGATTTTTGGGCCGGGAGCAATCTTCCTTGAGCAAATTATCCTAGAAAAAATTTGCAATAAAATAGGCCTAAAAAAAGCGGCTGACCTAAGTCTTGAAGAAGCTGTTGAAAAATTGAGTAATTTAAAAGGTGAGTAAAGCCAATGAACGCTATGGAACAAGAGCTTAAATATGCTTGTGAAAAACTTCAAGCCCTCCTGAAGGCTCTTCCCGACATCATCTACATAAAGGATTGCGAGCGCCGAAATATTATGGTTAATGATGCTTATGAAAGATTTGTAGGTTTAAGGAAGGAGGAAATTATTGGAAAGAGGGATGAAGAAATTCTACCAGCAGACCTTGCTGCTCAATGCAGGGCAAGTGATGAGAAAGTCCTTAAAGAGGGGGACGTAATACGCTCGGAAGAATACACCATAGACAGGGAGGGTAAGCAGAGGATTTTCGAAACTATTAAAGCGCCAATATATGGCGAGAGCGGCGAGATAATTGGCATAATTGGGGTTAGCAGAGACATCACAGAGAATAGGCTTGCTGAAAAGAAAAGCCAGGAAAGGGAGGAGCTTCTCCGCTCTGTTTTAGAAAATGCTTACACAGGCATAGCAGTAATAAACGAGAACTTTGAAATAGTTTATGCGAACACAGTCCTCGCCAATGCCCTTGGATATCATAAGGAGGAGCTTGCTGGAAGGGATTTCAGAACCATTTTAGCTGAAGAAAGTAGAGCTCAATTTACAGATGAAGCACTAAGAAGGTTCCTATCTGAAGATGCACCATGGAGAAAAAGGCCAATTACTGTACGCAATGAGCTTAAGGTTGTTGGAAAAGATGGAAAGATTAGAGATGTTGAAGTAAAAGCTAAGGTCTTCTCAGACCCCTATGGAAGAATGAGGGTTGTAGCTCAAGCTATAGATGTTACTGAGAAAAAGAAGCTTGAGGCTGAAAGGAGGAGCTTTGAAAAGAAACTCTCAGAGCTTGATAAATATGCTCAAAAACTTAATATGGCTCAGTCCCTTGGAGAAGTTTACAATTTAACGCTTAATGCTATAGAGAGAATTCTAGGCTTTGAATACGCCTCAATATTCATAGTTGAAGAGAAGAACCTTCGCATGGTGGCGCAACGGGGATATGGAAAGCTGATGGATCTTGTTTTACCTATTGATGGTGATAAGGGAGTTGTTGTTATAGCTGCTAGGCGAGGCGAGCCCATAATCATTCCCGACGTTAGAAAGGAAAAAGCCTACGTTGAAGCAAAAGAGGGCATGCTTTCAGAGCTAGCTGTTCCAATGAAGGCTGGAAACAAGGTGGTGGGTGTAATAAATGTTGAAAGTGGAAAGCTTGCAGCCTTTAATGAGGGCGATAGAAAGCTTCTAGAGATTTTAGCTTCTCATGCAGCTATAGCCATAAGCAACCTCCAGAAACGTGAAAGCATTGCTGAAGTAAATGCTTATGGCAGGAGTTTAGTTAATGCCAAAAGTCTAAAGGAAGTTATAAACTTAACATTGAATGCAGCTACCAAAATACTGGGATTTAAACATGTAAGCATCATGCTAATAGAAGACAATAAGCTAAAGCTAGTAGCTTCTCGAGGAGTGGATAAGCAAGTTAAGCTTGAGCTACCGCTAAATGGGGAAAAGGGAGTAACTGTTAAAGCTGCTAAATCCGGGAATACTATTTACATACCAGATGTACAGAATGAGCCCCTATATGTTCAAGGGGGAGTTCTTGACGCTAAATCTGAACTTGCTGTTCCTATTAAAATTGGGAATAAGGTTTTAGGAGTTTTAAATGTTGAGAGTCGAAAAAGTGAAGCATTTGACGAAGACGATGTAAAGAAGCTTGAGATTTTAGCTACATATGTAGCCATAGCTATAAGCAACATTAAGAGGAGAGAGAGCCTTGTTCTCTTATCTAGGAGGCTAGAATACCTTATAAGAAGCTCCGCGAAGATTATGCAAACTCCAAGCTTGAGGAAGAGGCTTAGAATAATTGTCAAGGCAGTGCAAAAATTTGGGTGGCGTAAGGTCGCTGTATGCATTAGGGATGAAGCCTCTGAAAAGCGGATACTTGTAACAGCAGGCCTCACAAAAGAGGAAAAGGGTCTACCAGCGAGTAAAGGGATACCAAGAGAGGCATGGGATGAGTTGTTAAGTCAAGAGTTTGAAGCATATAGGATGGGCGACTTCTATCATATTCCATGGAATAATCCTTGGATTATGAAGTACATATACGGCGGCAAGCTCATTCAGGGCTATGATGCAGACTGGATGATAGCCCCACTTCATACACCAAATGGGAAAATTATAGGATTTATAAGCTTGCGGGAACCTATAAGCGGGAAAATGCCCACGCGGGAGGAGCTCATACCTCTTGAGCTTTTTCTACGCCATGCGGCGGTGGCTATAGAAAATGCCAAATTGATAGAGGACTTGAAGAGGACCAGCATAGAGCTTGAAAACTATGCTGAAAAACTTGAACAAAAGGTTGAGGAGAGGACGAAAACCATACTGGAGGTTCAGGATAAGCTATTGAAAGCTCAGAGGCTTGCTGTTATAGGAGAGTTAGCCGGTATGGTTGGCCATGATTTACGTAACCCCTTGACAAGCATTTCAGCAGCCACATATTACCTTAAGAAGCGTTTAACCCAAACTGATGAAAAAATTAAATCCATGATTGAACTTATAGAGAAAAATATAGCCTATGCCAATAAGATAGTAAGTGACTTATTAGATTACTCAAGGGAGTTGAAGCTCGATTTAACAGAGACAACCCCTAAAAAGCTAATTGAGGAATCATTATCCCTTACCGAGATACCTGCGAATATTCGCTTAATAAACGCTGTAAAAAGCACCATCAAGATTGTGGTGGATCAGGAAAAAATGAAGCGAGTTTTCATAAATCTTATTAGGAATGCTATTGATGCGATGCCAAATGGGGGAACTCTAACTATTAGATGCAGAGAAAAAGGTGATGAAGTCATATTCACGGTATCCGACACAGGCATAGGGATGAATGAAGAAGTTTTAAGGAACCTTTGGAGCCCCCTATTCACGACAAAGGCTAAGGGCATGGGATTTGGCCTACCCATATGTAAGCGTTTTGTAGAAGCCCATGGGGGCTCCATAAGTGTTAAAAGCACTTTAGGAAAGGGAACAACCTTCACTATTAAAGTCCCAGTTACCCCTAGAATTAAGAAGGAAAAAGGAGGTGATAGGTTATGGGTGGAAATGCCAGAATCCTCATTATCGATGACGATGAAAGCATCAGAGAAGCCTTAAAAACCATCTTGGAAGATGAAGGCTACATGGTGGAGACAGCTGGAACAGCTAAAGAAGCTATTGAAAAAACTAACGAAAAATTCTATAATATACTCCTCATCGACATTAGGCTCCCCGACATGGAGGGAATAGACCTCCTACTGAAAATCAGAAACACCACGCCAAAGATGCGGAAGATAATTGTCACAGGGTACCCCACGCTAAATAATGCTATTGAAGCAGTTAATAGAGGGGCAGATGCATACATTGTCAAGCCCTTCGACGTAGAGAGGGTACTAGCTACAATCAAAGAACAGCTTAAGAAACAGGAGGAGGAACGAAGATATAGCGAAGAGAAAGTAGCAGAATTTATTAAAACCCGTATAGAAGAACTTAAAGCTGAAAGAACATAGGGCGCTGATAAAAATTAGGTATAGCTTTTCAATCTTTCGTTTTCCAACGCTAAAAATTAGGCCCTCTAAAACACTAAAGTCTATAAAAAATGTTTTAAGGGAATAGAAAAGAGCTATCGGCGATATACGAAATGAATGATTTATTTTTTAAGTAGTTTCCATGAGGGGAAGGATACTTTTTCCTGTATACTTTAGGAGTTATTAACTGATTCCTTTTATTTTTTCATGCTATAAAGCTAAAATGATACGCTATAATTAGTGTTTTTAGGAAAATTGAAACACTATATGTAAGCACGCGACGGTCAGGCTATGAGGTGCCCATACTGCGGGTCAGGAAATATAAAAACTCTTGAAACGAGAGAGTCTGCGGGAAATACTATAAGAAGGCGAAAAGAGTGCCTCAACTGTGGAAAAAGGTTCACAACCTACGAGTACATAGAGACCATAGAGCTCATGGTTAGAAAGAAGGATGGAAGGCTGGAGCGTTTCGACATAAATAAGATAATAAGAGGTCTACAGAAGGCATGCGAGAAAAGGCCAGTAACACTAGAGCAAATTCGCGAACTTGCTGAGAAGGTTAGGCAAGAGCTTATGCAAATGGGCAAGGACGTAGTTTCATCCCAAGAGATTGGAGATCTAGTAATGAAGTACCTGAAGAGCCTTGACCGAGTGGCCTACATTAGGTTTGCATCTGTTTACCGCAGGTTTGAGGAGCCTGAAGACTTCCGTCGCGTGCTTCAAGAGGTGAAGGAATAATGAAGTATGTAAGGAAAAGGGATGGTAGATTAGAACCATTTGATCAAGAACGTATAACAAATGCTATTTGGAAAGCAGCTAAAGCTGTAGGTGGAAAAGATCGTGAATTAGCTAAGAAATTAAGTGATCAAGTAGTAGCTGAGCTTAAAAAGAGATTTGGAGAAGACGGCGTACCCACAGTGGAGGAAATTCAAGATATTGTTGAAAAAGTCCTCATAGAGAATGGCCACGCTAGAACAGCTAAGGCTTACATCCTCTATAGAAAGCAGCATCAAGACCTTAGGGAGCTTGCAGCCCTCCTAAGCTCAGCAGATCTTGTTGAGCAATACCTAGAGATGCAGGATTGGCGAGTTAAGGAAAATTCAAACATGAGTTACTCGCTACAGGGCTTAAACAATTACCTATCCTCAACAGTTGTCGCCAGATACTGGATAACGCGAATATATCCGCCAAATATTGCTGAAGCCCACTTCTCCGGGGACATACACATCCATGACTTAGGCGTTTTAGGACCATATTGCGTAGGCTGGGACATTAAGGATCTACTAACGTCAGGCTTTGGAGGCGTACCGGGGAAAATTGAAAGCACTCCAGCTAAACACTTTAGAACAGCCCTAGGGCAGGTTGTAAACTTCTTCTATACACTACAAGGAGAAGCCGCCGGCGCCCAAGCCTTCTCCAACTTCGACACTTACTTAGCCCCATTTATACGCTATGATGGACTTGGCCAAAGGGAAGTGGAGCAGGCTTTACAGGAGTTCTTTTTCAACATGAATGTACCCACTAGAGTAGGCTTTCAGACACCTTTCACAAATGTCACCCTAGACCTTAAGGTTCCAGAATTCATGGAAGACGAGCCTATCATAGTTGGCGGAAGAATCATGGATGAAACATATGGAAGCCTAGACAAGGAGATGGAGATGTTTAACATCGCCTTCGCAAGGGTTTTAGGGAGAGGTGATGCTAAGGGAAGGGTGTTCACCTTCCCAATACCCACCTACAACATAACCAAGGATTTTGAATGGGAGTCTCCAGTAGCTAAAGAAGTATTTGAGATAGCAGCCAAATATGGCGCTCCATACTTCTCAAACTTCATTAACAGCGATATGAAGCCTGAAGACGTAAGAAGCATGTGTTGCCGCCTGAGAATAGATAATCGAGAGCTACGTAAACGGGGAGGCGGATTCTTCGGAGCTAATCCGCTTACTGGAAGCATAGGTGTAGTAACCATAAACCTCCCCAGGATAGGATACTTATCTAAAAATGAGGATGAATTTTTTGAAAGACTTGAAGCCTTAATGGAGTTAGCTAAAGATAGCTTAGAGATAAAGCGTAAAGTCCTGGAGAGATTCACTGAGAAGGGTCTCTACCCATACTCGAAACGTTACTTAAGAGGCGTGAAGGAAATCTTTGGAAGCTACTGGAAAAACCACTTCTCAACAATAGGAATAGTTGGCATGAATGAAGCATTGCTTAACCTCTTTGGCTATAGCATAGCAACTCCAGAGGGTTTAGAATTCGCTGTGAAAGTGTTAAAATTTATGCGTGAAAAGTTAGCCGACTTCCAAGAGGAAACAGGCAATATTTATAATCTTGAAGCAACACCTGCAGAGGGGGCCAGCTACAGGCTTGCCCGCATAGATAAGCGTAAGTACCCAGATATTATAGTGGCAAATGAAAAACATCTTGGCAGAGGCGCTGAGCCATTCTACACAAACTCAACACAGCTTCCAGTAGATTACGAAATAGATCTCTTTGAAGCATTAGAGCATCAGGATAAACTTCAGCCACTCTACACCGGTGGAACAGTGTTCCACATATACCTCGGCGAGAGACTTCCCTCATGGAAGGCTGCCGCCGAGCTTATTAAAAAAGTTTCATGGAATTTCCACATACCATACTTCACTTTAACTCCAACCTTCAGCATATGTCCAACGCATGGATACTTGAAAGGGGAGCATAAACAATGTCCAAACTGTGGGGCTAGCTGTGAGGTTTATTCACGCGTCGTCGGCTACCTTAGGCCAGTGGACCAGTGGAATGATGGAAAGCAAGCTGAATTCGCCATACGCAGAACCTTCGAAAAAACGGTTACAATTCCAGGGACTCCTTTAAGCGAGTAGGTGAAGAATTATGAAGTTTAGCGGTCTACAGAAAACAAGCTTAATCGACTACCCTGATAAAGTTGCCTCTGTCCTATTTGTTCCAGGATGTAACCTTAGATGCCCCTATTGCTATAACTGGCGCATAGTATTGGATCCGAAGCCGCCATTTCTAACAGAAGCCGCAGCCCTACAAATACTTATGGAGAGAAAGAAATATGTAGATGCTGTCGTAGTTACAGGCGGTGAACCAACCATTTATAAAGAGCTCCCCAGCTTTCTTAAAAAGCTTAAAGAGCAAGGCTTCGCTGTTAAGCTTGATACTAACGGGTTTAACCCTGAAATCCTGGAACAATGCTTACCATATACGGATTACGTCGCCTTGGATGTGAAGACTAGCATGGAGAAGTACTATCTGGTTGGCGCTGAAAACCCTAAAAAACTAGTGGATACAGTAGAGATGCTGAAAGCAAGCGGTGTAGAATATGAATTTAGGACAACGGTTGTACCAAAACTTGTAGAGATGCAAGACCTACAATCCATATGTGAAATCATAAAGGGTGCTAGGAACTATGCGTTGCAGCAATTTATTCCAGGAGATACTTTAAGCCAAGAGTATAAAAGCCTAAAGCCGTATCCGCCTGAAACCTTGAAAACGATGGCTGAAGCCCTAAGGGGATATGTTGAAAACTTAATAATAAGATTTTAAATTTCTCATGCAAACCTAAGTTATGAAGCGTAAAGTTTAAAGGCATAGTGCTTGTTAGCTCGATGTATTGACGAGGGTTTATGTTGAGTGAAGAAGAGGAAAGCCTAGAAGAACGTAAGGCAAAGGTTTTGATAAAGCTTAGAGGCTATAAACTAGTGAGTAAAGAGAAAATCAATGATAGACCAGCATATATAGTGGAGACGAAGGAGGGACAGAGACTTCTGATCCTCTGCGTTTCAGATGAAACCGTGGGAATACCTATCGTCAACAAAATGGCTAAGGCTATGAAGGAAATAGGCGTAGAGAAGGGAATCCTAGTTGCAAGTGGACGCTATACAAACGCCGCCAAGCAAGGAGCAAAAAACAATAATATAGAGTTATTGCCTAAAAGCTTTCCAGTCTTCGACATCTTTGAACATGTCTTAGTGCCTAAGCATGAAATTTTAACCCCAGAGGAAAGGGAGAAAGTGCTTAACCAATACAGGATTAAGCCCTACCAATTACCCCAGATAAAAGCTTCAGACCCAGCAGTAAAAGCCATAGGTGCAAAGCCTGGAGATATTATTCGGATAATCAGAAAAAGCCCCACGGCTGGGGAACACATAGCCTATAGGTACGTAGTGGCTTAATAAACATAACCTCCCACTAGGAGTCCCCGTCATACAACACAACAACGATAAAATCATAAACTCTTACTAAGCCAAACCCAGGATGATAATATACGCCCCCGACAATTATAGGCCCATAGAAAACCTCATCCCTTTGAGGCTCTACATAAACAAGCCCCTCCTGACACAGGATGGCATTAAATGCGTGTCTAAACTCCTTACCACTTGGTATCAATCTTCCTATAACGACAACTATCCCCATGTCCCAGCCCTTCATTTTAGCATGCATATGAAGCATCACGGCGAAGTCTCCGCAGACAAAGTCAGGGACACTATAGGCTAATTCATTGGTTTTATCTTGGGCAAGCCACTCCTTCAACTCATTTATTGTCGGAGTTTTCTTTTCCTCCCTTGTTAGAGGCTCATAAAGAGCCTTATATAATTGTTCATATTCTTGAAGAATACGGCCATACTCACTCTTGAGCAGGGTATAGTTTACCGCTAATTGCTCATAACAGCCTACAATAGCCTCATACTGAGCAACTTTATCCTGAATCATTGTGAAATTCTTTAGAAGAAGCTGATATGTATTGTTGAGCACAGCATACGCAAAGTTCAACTCTACATATTTAGAGAGAATTTGCCTGTATTCGCTCTGAAGCATTGTATAGTTATGCTCAAGCTCATAATATTTTGTAGAAGATGCTTCATAATCAATCATAACGGCCTGCAAGGTTGCGTTAAGAAGCTTACACTCCTCCTCTAGACTTGAATAAATTTCCCTTAAGTCCTCCAGGTTGGAGCAAAGCTTAGAATTTTCAGCTCGAAGCAAATTATTCTCATAGCCTAAATACAACGTTGATGCAAGCAGCACTAGGGTGATGGATATTGCCAGCATTCTAGCCTTAATCAACATTTCCCATCCTCCATAACAACACATGTAAATGATGATTCAACATCATGATAAATTTAAAGTTCAGAGAAGGTGTGGTAAACTTTATTTTTTTCTGAGAGAATCGTCTCCAACAATTTTTCTACACGTTTATACTCCATTAGCAGTTGCCTACCAAGTTCTGTGAGTTCAGCTCCGCCTCCACCTGCCTTACCACCCCTATAAGTTTTAACGACAGGCTCTCCAAGGGTTTTTTCTATACGCTTCAGGTAGCTCCATACATAGCGATATGACATGCCGAGCTCCATCGCCACCTTTGATATGGAGTGGTATTCCCCTATTTTCTCTAAAATTTCAGCGCCGCCCTTCCCTATTAACGGCTTACCATTATATTCCAACCATATCTTACATGAAATCCTACTCTTTACTAATGCGCCCATCACAAGGTAATATAATCCACAATCAACTTATAAAATATCAGCAAGTGAAAACGATGCATAACATCTAGGTATAATAGCGAAGTAATAATTCCTAGAGTCCTTTTCGAAGCTCATAAAGTATGACTATAGCTTCTCCTAATGGAATTTGAAGTTTAGCAGCTAACTCTTGTGGTGTTATTTCAGGATTTTCTATCAAAATTACATCCCTTGTATACGCCTTATGAACCTTGTACATAACCATGGCATGGACGGTGTCAACTAGAATAGGCCAAAGCTTCTCATTAACGATTTCCTCAAGGTTCATAATCGCCTATAATTTACTTAGCTCACCTGACACTTATATATTGCACGCTTAATCCAAAATTTATAAAGCAAAACTTAATTTCATAAAATGTCAACTTATGAAATTCCAAACAAAAAGGAGAGCTGCCATGATTAAAGCAGTTGTCTTTGATCTAGATGGCACTCTGGTAAGCTTTAACATAGATTATAAAACCCTTAGAGCTGAGGTTAGGTCTCTCCTAATGGCGGAGGGTGTTCCAGCTTCAATTTTTTCATTAAATGATACTGTTTTTGAAATGCTGGATAAAACTGAGATTTATATGAGGAATAATGGGAGAAAAGATGAGGATATAAGGGAGGTATATTACAAAGCTTTAAGGACTATTGAAAATTATGAGTTGGAAGCGGCAAAAACGGCGAGTTTAATGCCAGGAGTTTTTGAGACGCTAAAAACCCTTAGTGAGGAAGGATTAAAGATAGGTCTCTACACGGTGAATAGTTGGAAAACCGCAAGTTATATCCTGAAGAAATTTAATATTGAAGATTTCTTCAAGGCAGTAATTTCTAGAGAAAAGGTTAGTCGTGTAAAACCCTACTCGGAGCATCTAGAAGCTGTTTTAAAAACTTTAGATGTAAAGCCTGATGAGACTTTAGTTGTTGGTGATAGCACAGTAGATATGAAATGCGCGAGGAAGCTTAATGCTATAGCTGTAGGTATTTCAACAGGAGTTTCAACACAGAGGGAGCTTATGGAAGCTGGTGCAAATTACATAATTACCTCAATTATAGACTTGACAATTCTAGTGAAACAATTAACTAGGCTTTAGCAAGGGCGTTTATGTACGCCAATTGAATAGGTTTAGCGGAATAAAATATTGATAACTAACCCTGGCCCACGGCATGTGAATATATAGGGCTTTTAGATTGACAGGTGCCTCTACTTCTCACGGAGAACTCTTGGTATATAGGCGCATGCCGGATCAGAGGCGAATATATCGCCTGTATAGAACTCTGCTCTTGTACGGCAGCCGCCGCAAATCTCTCTATATTCACATACGCCACATTTACCCTTAATATTGCTTTTATCTCTTAGCTTGCTGTAAAATTCTGAGCTACGGAGCTCCTCCCAGCATTGCTTTAAAGTTTTGTTTTTGATATTTCCAAGCCTGTAGCCTTCATTGAAGCCGCATGGCCTGAAATCGCCGTTTTCTGTTACACTTATGTAGTTTCCACCTATAGTGCATCTTCCAAGGAACTTATTATTAAACCAGTCCCAGAAGTCTACTGGATTTTTCTGTCTTACAATTCTTGCGTAGAATGGTGCATAAACATTAACGTTAACCTTCCCCTCATACTTCTTTGAAAGATCATATATTCTATTGAAAACCCATTCGTATTCCTCTGGGGTTGGCGCCAGCTCGCTCATGTTTACACGGGCTCTCCCAACGGGTACAAGATTATGGAAGACCACCTGCTTTGCGCCATACTCCGCCGCCAGCTCAATTGGATGCTCAGGATACTTGAAATTATACTTGTTAAGCGTGACCACGAGACAGTCGAAAAGTCCTGCTTCAGAAAGCTTTTTCATAGCATAGAAAGCTTTATCATAGCTTCCAGGCCCCCTAACCTTGTCATTGGCTTCCTTCGGGCCATCAATGCTTACAGCTGTGTGAACCTCGTTTCTGACCAACCCGTTATATCGTTTCTCATCAAATGTTAAGCCACTTGTTATAAGGCTTACCTCAAAGCCCACTTTCCGGGCATAAGCAATAACTTCGAAAATATCCTCCCTAACTAGAGGCTCTCCGCCGCTAATACCAAACCACGGGGAGCCGAACTCATAAACTTGATCAACAATGCGGAAGGCTTCCTCAGTATTAACCTCCGGAGGATTAATTTCTTCAGGATTGTAGCTGCAATAGAGACATTGACCCTCACATCTTCTGGTGCAGCGCCAAACAACCATATACATGGGAGGCTTACTCTTATTCATATTAACCACGTTAGCTTATGCAGTATTTTCTTCTCCTATAAATTTTTTCATAAATCCATTTTATAGATTACGGTCTCAGCAATGTAAATCTTTTATTCTAAAGTCAACCTGATTACATGAAAATAGGGGTTATTGAATTGAGTAGACTTAAAGCCCTTGGAAAGTATGCAGCCATATTTTTATCTGCCGTAGTGATAACGTCTATACTATGGAACGTTAATCAAATACTACTTTTCAAGGGGGTAAGCTACGCTGAGAGTTATGACTACCTAGTCTATATTGACGGAGCCAATGTGGTGGTTAAAAATGGAACTACGGGGCGCGTGGATTTATCTAGCAATGAGTTGTCAGAAGTTCTGAATGCGCTTCTTAAGGGGGATGGATTAAAGATCTTCATAAAACCTGGGAGATACAACGTTTCAAGCAACATAATGTTACATAACCTTAAGGGTGTGAAGATTATTGGCAACGGCCCAAATAGCACAAAGTTGAATATGAATGGTTACTCGCTCATTATAAGAGGCGATAGCTGGAATTACTCCATAAGCAATGTGGTAGAGGGTGTGGAGATTTACAACGGCAGCATCATTATCGAGAATTCATTTAAGACGGTGATAAGAAATTGCTTTTTCATAAATTCAAAAGTAGGGATAATTCTCATGAATACGAATGGATGGACAGAGTGCACTCTTATTGAGGAATGCTACTTTATAAATGCCTATTATGGGATAGTTTTTAAGACTCCAATAAATGATGGGACGAAATCGTACGCTAATACTGAAATTAGACGGGTGTACTTCGAGCTGCAGCAGGAGGGGGCTGTTGCAATATACATTGAAAAAGATGCAGATTTCAATGAGGGGCTTATTCATGATGTTAGGGTTTGGATGGGTAAACCTGTAGAGAGAAATCAAACAGGCATATTTTTGGAGGGAAGCATGCTAAACACAGTACTACATAATGTGGTTTTTGAGTCTTTTGCAAAGACGCCTATAGCCATATATGGAATAATCGTCGGCAACTATTCCGATCCGCCTATTATTGGGCAAGGTGTTGTTTTCTGCGGAAATTTAACAGGTAGAATTTACAATCCATACGGCAAGTGGCTCTATAGCTCTAGCGGAGCCTTTAAAGTTGTAGATGTAGAAGTCCCCTTGGGAGTAAACAATAAGTTCGGGCCAATTGTAGAGGTGGGAGCGCTTCCCCATCTCTCCCTCGCCATAAGTGCCTTGAATGCTAAGGTAGAGGTTGAAGGGCCCCTCTCTGAGGGTGAGGAGATCCAAGTTCGCTTGAGGTTTAAGTTTCTTGACGATTCCTTTTCAGATCAGCTCATACTAAGTTTCAATAGCTCAGGCGCGGTATGGGTGGATCAGGATGGTTGGCTAAAAATTTGGCCAACTAGAAATGTTATCTCAGCGTTAACGGTGGAGGCTAGGACAAATGTTCAAGCCTCAAATGCAAAAATTAAAGTTTCAATCTACGGCCAGTATGGATAAAAAATGGTGGGAGTTTAGCTTTTAACAGCACGTAAAGCCCCTTTAGCCCTTAAGATAGAGTTTCTAACGTCAATCCTTGCAGGGCACACGAAGGTGCAATTTCCACATCCATTGCAAAGGTCAGCCCTCAAAGCCTTTACAGCCTCGATGTTATTCCTATCATAGGCTTCCTTTATCAGGATGGGGCTTAGATTCTGTGAACAAGCAGTTATGCAGACTCCGCAGCGCATACATGGATATGCCTTAACAGCTTCAAATGTCTTCGCTTTAGGAAGCTTTTTCTCCACCTTAGTCTCCGTCGGTTGCGGCAAACCTATCTTATCTAACATTGGAGAAGCCAAGTTCATTATTACAAGGGCGAGAATGGAGCCACCCAAGAAGTTCATGTATGTCTGGATTAGAACCGTCAACACTGCAAGACCTACTCCAAAGATGAGTTGACCCCTATGAGTTAGAGGCGTCGTCGCCGGATCCGTAGCCATGAAGAATGCCAGAAATATTGAGCTCCCAAGGAACAGATGAAACGCAAGCCTTAGAACGGCGTCCCCACCATATACGCCTGTCATGATAAGTGACATAACCGCTGTAGCTACGAGGTACGACAGGGTTATTCTCCATTTAATGTATCTACGAGCTATTATGAAGAGACATAAGCCTATGATTATCACCGCTATACTAGATGCTCCTCCAGGCCAACCGTGATATTTAGCTATGAACAGAGACCACAGTACATCTGCAGGCGACTCTGGATGCCCGTAACAGGCTTGTACGGTTTCTGCAAAATATGTTGGCGCTCCATAGCCTATTGGAGCTTTAAGATTAATCATTGTCAAGTGATCTTTTGGAAGTAATACTTCATATAGGAATGGTAGGAAGACTAACAGTTTAGCCGCAGCCGCTGGATTAACATATTTTCTGCCAAGCAACCCCTGAAGCTTCTTAAAAACTATTAAACCTATAGCGGATATGGCAGCTACGTAGATAAAGGCATCCGGAGCAACGAGAGGCATAACATCTACAGTTTTCATCACCGGGATACCTAGAGAATAACTTAGTGCGGTTATCATTCCAAAGACTGCTGCTGACATGGTATTTAATGGACCTTTGCCCTTCATGACAAACGCTAGTAAAGCGTCTAAAATCACGGCTACAGCTACAGCTATAAAACAGTTAATTATTAGGGTTAGTCCTAGAGACCAGCCTTCCCACTCAATTGTCCACCATAAAGCTGCTGTTATTATTGCTAATGCTACAAGTGCGGCTAAAGTATACGCCATCAGCTTGTCCTTGGTCATAAATGAAAATTCCTTTGGCTTAGACATGACTTATTCCACACCTTTAAATCTCTTTAATATCACGGTTATTTTCTCATGGGGTATTTAATGGTTTCCTTAGTAAAATCCTAAAAGAGAGACCTTATTCTCCATAGGATATGATTTATCGCTGTTCTAGCCATTACCCGGCTATAGAAGTTTCTGCTAAAGAAGTGTTTGACGACATAGCTAAAGGAGTAAAAGTCATCGTAGAATTTCTGTCTAAACTCCTTTAAGGCATCAGCAGTTATTAGTGGATGGGCAAATACTAGGTTTGTGGTGTCAAACTTATCCCAGTCCTCAAATATGCTCCATCCAAGGTTTTTTATTTGCTCATAAAGCCGTGTTCCAGGGTATGGTGTAGCTACGCATATGTAAACGTCATCAGGTTTTGTCTTTTTTATAAATTTCATGGTTTGATTTATCGTTTCAATAGTCTCTCCTGGATAGCCTATTATCACCGATATTGACACGAAAAGTCCTACTTCCTTAGCCATTTTTATAGCTCGCTCATTCTGTTCTACAGTAGTTCCTTTCCCAATAGCGTCCAGTATTTTTTGAGAGCCAGACTCAACGCCAAAGAATATCTGTTGGCAGCCTGCCTTCTTCATTTCGATAAGGATCTCCTTAGATACGGCATCCGCTCTAGTTTGACAGTCCCATGGAAGATTTAATTTTCGGCACTGCATCTCTCTACAGATTTTAAGGATCCGATCCCTGCTCAATGTGAGGGTATCATCATAAAAAGTGAAGGCATCTGCTCCATAACCGCTCTCTAAGCGTGATAGCTCATCTACCACGTTTTTGGGGCTTCTGGCGCGGAAGATCCTGCCGAAAATTCGAGAAGTTACGCAAAAAGAACATTGAAATGGACATCCTCTACTTGACATTATTGGCAGCAAACGTTTACCAAAGAGTTCATATTTTTTAAGCTCAAAGTGATCGTAGTCTGGAAATGGAAGCTCGTCTAAATTTTGAATATAACCCCTGTCTTGATTGCGAACTATCCTATTATTATGCCTGAAAGTTATGCCAGCTACGTCATGAAACTTTTTGTTTTCAGACAAGCACTTAGCAAGCTCAACTATCGTAGCTTCAGCTTCGCCCCTGACTATAACGTCAACAGAGGGTTCTCTGGCAAGAATGTCCTCATCCATGAAAGATGCATGAGGCCCCCCTAGTATAACTAATGCATCCTCACATGCATTCTTAGCAGACTTAGCACAAGAAAGAGCGGATTTTATTGTTGGAGTCATCGAGGTGATCCCGATAATAGACGGCATTAGGTTGGATAGTATCTTTTCAAGAGACTTGAAATCGACGCCTGTAGCTGGACAGTCAATCACGCTAACATCACATCCAAAACTCTCTAAGGACGCCGCTAAGTAGGCCAAGCCCAGAGGTAGATACGGTTGATGATGATAAACACCTTCAGGGATTGGAGGATTCACTAAGGCAACCTTAAGGGTGGACTTCACCATTTATCACATCCACCGACGTATATGTTTGGGAGAAGTATTTTAGCGTTGTATAGGTGCGGTCCAAATTTCAGAATAAAAAAAAGAAGGTGGAGATTAAGCCTACCTCTTCCTTAGCAAATTCACTATGCCTATTACGATGGATATTATCACCAAGACCATGAGGGCTGTTATTAGTGGTGTTATGGCTTCTATTGTTGTTTGTATTGTTTGTACTTGTTCTGGTGTGGCTGGTGTTGGTGTTGGTGCTGGTGGAGCTGTTACGGCTATGCTTGTTTGGGCGCATGATGGATAGTAGCTTTTTGATCCTGGGAATGATGCGATTATCCACCATAGTCCTTCCTTGGGTGGCTGCCATGAAACTGTGAACATGCCGCTGTATGGGTCTGTGAATGTTCCACCTATGTCTATGTATTCGCCTGTGTAAACGTTTACAGCGTCCAATTTAACCCAGACACCCTTCATATTCCCAGTAGGCCTCGGGAACTGCTTGTATACGTATAGCATCCAGTCGCCCATGCACTCGTCGGCTACTGCTGGAACACCGTTTGGAAACCTCATCTTGAGAGCTATATCCATTGTTCCTGGGGAGACATCCATGACTGTGCCGCGAATGACGATTGTCGAACCAACAGGCACCCCTATATCTGGTGCTGTGACGGTGGTCTGAGTTGGGCCCTTACCTATAGCGTAGATACGCTGATCATATGTATCCATGCCTACTATTATGCTATCCCCTATTATGGCACGACCTCCCCATGTTGTCTGCTTCAGTAAGCCATCTACGCGAAAGATTTCTTTACCTGTATTAACATCTAGGCATATGAATGGGGCCCCTCTAGCCCTCGGATCTCCCGGGGAGTGTTCCACCTCGCCTAAGTAAATTTTCCCATCGGTAACAAATAATACGTATAGTGGCCAGTTACTGCTTGCAACCTCACGTTGCCACGTCTCACTGTGGACATATGGATCCGTTGCATTGTAAGTCCACAATAGCTTTCCGGTTTTTACATCATAACAGTATACCGTTCCAGCGTATCCAACTGAAAATAGTTTGTCATACGCTACTACTGTATGTACCTGGAAGCCTCCACCCCACATGTTCAAGTAATGCTCCGATGGTGTTGGACCCCATAGCAATTCTCCAGTATCGGCACTAAAGCCATAGTACTGTCTATTCTCCATAGTCCATAGGACAAACACGCCGCCTTTACCATAGTTAGTTGTCGCCTTCCATACTATCGTAAGGTTGCCTTCTTTCCACTCAGCTGGAGCCCTCCATGTTTTCTGGAAGATTAACTGCCCTTCTCGACCTTTCTCAAGACTTAAACCCCATGAGACTACATGGGTGCTGTTTATAAGCGCTCCAAGAACTCTATCACCGAGTATTGTGCGGACACTTCCAGGCAGACCTGTGGGTATTGTTTTGTTCCACATGTACCCAGACTTTCCAAGAGGACAAGCCGCGTCGGTGGTCGCAGCCTGTCCATCAACCGTTTTACGCTGCGGCAACCAAGAAGCTCTGAAATACGGGTCTGTCCCACGCCACAGTGCGGGTATGTTTGTGGAGTTCCACAGAGTCATCCAACCCCTAGCAAGGTTAAATGTATAAATTAGTATCTCGCCCTTTGGTCCCAAGACCCTCGTACCACTTGGAACATTGGTTATAGTGAATGACCAATCACCAGTCCAAGCATCAAAGGCGTAATATGTACTGCCGACAACAACCCAAAGGTAGGCATAAGTGCCATGTAGGTTGTAGGTGTCCCAATATAGGAGGTTCCCGAAAGTTATCGTTCGATTGTCCAGAAATACTCTGCGCCATATTTCTTGGCCTGTATGAAGGTCCACACAATAGTACCAAAGTGGATAATCCAACGTATTATGCCTGTAGTATAACCGTCCAGCTATTATTATTGATCCACCAAACTTACCCTCATAGGCATCTCCATACACAAAGCCATGAATGCCATAAGGTTCAAGTCCAAGTCCAGGCTCACCGAGCTCACCTCCCACCAGCCCCCCGAAGCATGGTAGCTGCCGTGTCCATAATATATGTGGGGTTTCAGGCCCCTGATTATATGGAGCGTATAAGTTCCTCGGCGTCGTCAGCCAGCTTCCCGCTATTATCCACCACTCTCTTAATTGGTCGTCAATTGGACGCGTCCAATACTCATTTGGGAGAGAGAACCCTGGATGATCTGGAAGCGGTTGCTCCTGAACGATAAGGGCGACCTTTTCGCTATCACTAGCCAGCATTATTGTCCCTACCGGGATTCCCCTGCCCTCCTTCACGTTAGCTACAGTCTCCTGTTGTGGAAAGTGGGCTTGGAGATAATATGTCCCGACAAGTGTGGGAGTGTAAATTATACCTGTTCCGCCCGTTGAGTCTGTCTTAACAGGACCTAAAGTCTCAGTTTTGCCATCAGGTCTCTCAACAGTAACTGTTAACCCCTCCCAGCCCATATAGGCTCTTGTAAGCGCATCTGTAATCCCAACATGAAGAAGCACCTGCTGGTTAACACCAACAGGGTTCGGAGTTACTCCTAAATAGCAATAAGTTCTTTTAGTTGGTTTAGCCTGTGAAGCAGCAGGAAGAACTGGAACACTCAACATCATCAACAGCGCTATGACAGAAATTGACAACACAAAATTTTTAATTGACATTTTTATCCCCAAATTCTAGGTTTTTCGTAATATTTAAAAGAGATAAATTTCTTATAACCTTTTTTATAATTACACAACAACAGAATTTTATCTCGTTCTTAACTACTGTTTTTGTCGTCTATGAGAGGACAACCCTAACGCTAACCCAGAAAATTACAGCGACGATGTAGCTGAACCTCGTCTTTTTTAAAAAAAAAGAAAGGACGAGGGATTATTGGGAACTATGCATAAAGTTGGTTTTGAAGGCTTAAGTTACAAAAATACGAAAAAGAGAAAGGAGGAGGTTTTTATTTTTTGAGTTTTCGGTGGTCGTATATGCTGTATATGCTTGTGATTATGGCTATGATTACTAGTATGAGTAGGGCGTTTATTAGGGGTGTTATGGCGTCTATTGAAGATTTCACTGTTTGAACTTCTTCAGGCGATGCAGGTGTTGGTGTTGGTGCTGGTGGAGCTGTTACGGCTATGCTTGTTTGGGCGCATGATGGCCAGTAGCTTTTTGATCCTGGGAATGATGCAATTATCCACCATAGTCCTTCCTTGGGTGGTTGCCATGAAACCGTGAACATGCCGCTGTATGGGTCTGTGAATGTTCCACCTATGTCTATGTATTCGCCT
>Ga0209080_1000452_pt1 | contig 27246 bp, 21 predicted proteins | sample JNZ110809AmetaG_FD_184123 | JGI IMG/M metagenome (GOLD analysis project Ga0209080, IMG submission 184123) | Hot spring microbial communities from Jinze hot spring, China to study Microbial Dark Matter (Phase II) - JNZ 110809A (SPAdes) (version 3) ...
GGAAAAATAGCTGATGAATATTCCAAAGCCTACAACTACATCACGGTCATCCACCGTAATGAAGACGAGGGTGGACGTGGAAAGGCTTCAGCATTAAACGCCGGATTAAAACATGCAAGTGGCGAGATACTTCTGTGTTTTGATGCAGACTATTATCCACAAAGGGACATAATCGAAAAACTCGTAAAGGAATTTGCGGACCCAAAGGTTGGGGCAGTGCAGGGCCGCGTTGTGGTTTTAAATGAGCCGCAAAATGTTGTGACGAGGCTTGTTGCACTGGAGAGAATCGGCGGATACCGCGTGGACCAAGAAGCTCGTGACAAGCTTGGCTTAATAACTCAGTTTGGCGGAACAGTGGGTGGATTTCGCCGCCAACTTTTGGAGGAGCTTGGCGGTTGGGATGAGCAAATGCTCGCAGAGGACACAGACCTTACTTTTAGGGTTTACCTTGCTGGCTGCAAGGTCAAGTATGTCTTGGACGCGGAATGTTATGAAGAGGCTGTTGAAAGTTGGCGGGCCTACTGGAGACAGCGGTACCGATGGGCGAAGGGGCACATGCAATGCGCCTTCAAACATACGTTAGTCCTCCTAAAAAGCCGTAGGCTTACGCTTGTCCAGAAAATTGACGGCCTCCTATTGTTAAACATTTACTTCATGCCCGTCATAGTTCTCTTTTCATGGATTATCAGTGTCCCCCTTCTTATCATGAGGTTTTCCCAGTGGCTTACTCCCTTCTGGGCGGCTACCTTGGTTTCCACGTAGAGTGCTGTAGGAAACTTTGCTCCCTTTTACGAGGTTGGTGTTGGCGCATACTTGGATGGCAGAACTCGGGCTCAGTGGCTTATCCCCCTTTTGATTTTCGCCTTCCTATACAATATTCCAATATGCACAAAAGCCCTCATCGACCTCCTATTATCGAGGGCTACGGGGAGAAACAGCCACCGTTGGGATAAGACTGTGCATTCTGGGAATGGAAACTGTTATATTGGGATTCTGTGAAACCGAAGAAGGATGTTTCCGACTCCAACTTCGACATTGGTGACTCTATTCCTTGGCATACTAACCTTCATCATCCTCATGCTTCTGCCATCCTTTGTTGAGCTGAAAAAGCCAAGGGACCCTGGACCAAGGATTATTAAGGACCATGGCTACGCAACATTACATGATTTAGAGGATCCGACTAGTTTTGCGAGAAACGAAAGTCGCTTTGAAACACTAAGGGTTGATAATTCAGTCCTAAAGGAGATTGCAGCAATCCTTGCCGCATTGCCCAGTCTAGAGGCTTAGAGTTGCGAAAGCTTAAAGTGAGATATGCTTGAACCAATAAGCAATCATAGTCCACGCTTCCATGGGGACCGCTTAGATGGACGATTTCATATCCATTGTAGTGACAACATTCAACGAAGAGGAATACATTGGGAGATGTCTACGTTCGCTGTGCAATCAGTCTCACACTCGCAAGGAAATAATTGTTGTAGACTCAGAATCAACAGATAAAACTGTGGAGATAGCGAAAAAATACGCTGACAAAGTGATCGTCAAGAAATGCTCGATTCCGGCTGGCAGAAATATCGGAGCAAAAGAGAGCAGAGGTAGCCTCTTACTGTTTGTGGATGCTGATGTCGTCCTCACTCCTCACTGGATAGACACTGTTATGCCCTATTTGAAGGAGGATGATGTCGTCGCCGTGTATGGCGAACTATTTCCTTTAGAAAACAGCATTAAAGACAAACTTGTTTACAGTGTTTTCGGGTTTACCAACTTTTTCTCGAGGACTTTTGCCCGAAAAACCTTGTATGCGAAATTGGGGACCGCTGTTATGATAAAGAAACAGGCTTTGAAGGAGATTGGCTTTTTCTCCGAGGGCGTTTGCATCGATGATATAGACTGCTCCTTGAAGCTGAACAATGTTGGAAAAATCAAGTTTGTCAAGCAAGCTGTTGGCTACGTTTCCACCAGGAGATTTCGAAAAACCGGTTATCTGAAACTCTCTCTGATTTGGCTTATCAGCGGAAACGCCTATTTCCTCTTCAAGAAACCGCTCATTCCAAACTACACAAAAATATTTCCATAAAAGATATCTGAGAACTCTTCCCTTAAGCTCTCAGCAGTAAAAACGGTTTGGGCATAACTCATGATACCCCTTGAATGCGGCTCCTGCGGCTCGAAATTTGAAAGCCTCCCACATGGACCTTTTTGTGAAATTTGCGGGGGGCTTTTAGAGTACAGGTATGACCGTGAAAAGCTTGAAAGAGCAAGGTTTGTGGGGAAATTTTCTTTTTGGCGTTACAGGCAGTTTCTGCCCGAAGTTAAAAATGTGGCTTCCATGGGCGAGGGCGGAACCCCCATCCATAAGGCGCAGCGGATTTCAAAAACCATCGAGTTTGGAGAATTCTACCTTAAAGATGAAACACGAAACCCCACAAACTCCTTCAGGGACAGATGCGCGGCGCTTCTAGTGTCAAATGCTTTGGATTTAGGCTACAACACTATTGTTTGCGCTACAAACGGAAACCTTGGAGCTTCCATGGCTGCTTACTGTGCAAAGTTTGGGCTTACCTGCCATGTTGTCGTTCCCAAAAGCGTGGACGTTGGAAAACTAGCTCAGATGCTTATCTACGACGCGGTAATCGAAGAGTATGGTGGGATAGTTGATGATGCTCTAGAAAGGGCTGGGGAAATAGCCAAAGAAACAGGTTGGTATCAGGGCTCTGTGGAGTTGAATCCGCTGGCACTAGAAGCCCTTAAAACAATAGCTTACGAAGTTTTTGAACAAATAGGGGTTCCCGAATGGTTCATAGTCCCTGTTGGAAGTGGTGGAACGTTATACGCTATATGGAAAGGGTTTAGGGAGCTTAAAGATGCTGGTAAGGCAAATGCTCTGCCAAAACTGGTTGGTGTTCAGGCTGAAGGCTGCTCGCCAATAGTAAACGCATATCTGCAAAAAATGCATGAGCGAGTTCCAAAAGCGAAGCCTTCAACCCATGCTCTTGCAATTTTGGTTAAAAATCCCATATACGGACGTTTGGCGCTCCACGCCATAAAAGAATCGGAGGGCTTTGCGTTAGCAGTTTCTGATGAAGAAATTTTCCTAGCAGAGAGGGAGCTCGCAAAACTTGAGGGAATATTCGCCGAACCGGCAAGCGCCGCCACATACGCCGCCGCCAAAAAGCTTGTGGATCAAGGATTAATCGATAGGACAGACAGGGTTGTTTGTCTGATAACCGGAAGCGGGCTAAAAGCAACAGATGTTCTACAAGCCTTAACCAAAAAGAGGAAGATGGCTATTGTCGGATTAGAACTCAGCACTAAAGAAAAGATTTTGAGGATTCTAAGCAGAAAAGATGCCTATGGCTATGAATTATGGAAAGAGCTTGGAAAGGTCATGACAAGAGCAGCCGTCTACCAGCACCTCAATGAACTCTCAAACAAGGGGCTCATCACAAGCTACGAAAAAGGCGGAAGAAAATTCTTCAAAATTACAAAACGCGGAGAAAAAGTTCTCCGAGCTTTTGATGCCATTAAACTTTTGACATGAAATTTGCAGTCTAGTGGCTGCATGTTTAAATAGTTAGTTGCGGCTATACCGTGGATCTCTATGAGAGCCTATTTGACGACCCAATCGTGTATCCTAAGCGTTTTTACAGCTCTCGTCTGCCTTGCCACCATAAGCTTCACGGTTTACGTTCCAAGTACTAGAGGCTATTTTAACATCGGTGAAACCATGGTTTACACGGCGGCTATACTTTTTGGACCCTTTATTGGGGCTTTCGCCGGGGGCGTCGGCTCCATGCTTGCCGACGTCTTGTTGGGATACTATTACTATGCTCCAGCAACCCTAGTCATAAAGGCTGTTGAAGGCTTTGTGGTTGGCTTTTTAAGTAGAAGGGGTTATGCTCTCCTTGAAGTATATACCCTGCGTGAACTTAGAATCTTCACAGCTATGATGGGCATTCTCATAGGCGCTCTTGTCGGCTTTTTGGGAATTTTTTATTACAGCGGCTTTTCAGAGTTAAATTCAAGAGTTTTTCCGCTGGGAAATTCGGTTTTCTTTTTTCATCCCAATGGAGTTTTGGCTTGGGATAGGCGTATTTTTTGTCTTCACGGTCTGCATTCTTGCATTCAAATTTGAACCAGAATATGGCTTCACCATTGTCTCATGCGTTTTTGGTGGGTTGCTGATGGTTCTGGGATACTTTCTCTATGAACAGTTCCTCCTTGGCGTTTTCGCCCTTGCCGAGGTGCCTATAAATGTTGGGCAGATGACGATTGGCTTAATAGTTGCAACGCCCCTCGTGAAAATTGTTAAGCGAGCATCGCCACAAGTTAAAAGCCAAACGCAAAATTAAGGATTGAGGCGAGTTGACTTGAAACTGCCTACTGGGAAGGTTCCCATCGAAGTGCTGAAAAAGATAGTTTTCAAAAATCTGGGTGCAAAACGGCTTGAAGTTGTTTTGGGACCTTCAGTTGGCTTCGACGGCGCAGTTTTAGATTTAGGCTGTAAATCTCTAATAGTTTCCATGGATCCAATAACTGGGGCTGTTGAGCGAATAGGATGGCTTGCAGTTCATGTAAACGCAAATGATGTTGCAACCTTCGGCGTCGAACCCGCCTTTTTCTCCTCCTGTATCCTTCTGCCCGAACACGCTGACGAACAAACAGTTAAGACGATATGCTCACAGATGAACAAGGCCTCAAAAGATATTGGAATGGCCATAATAGGCGGACACTGTGAGGTCACCCCAAACCTCTCCAACCCAATAGTGATAGGATGCGCTATGGGGACGACTGAAAAGGGAAAGTATGTAACAGCGGGTGGAGCGAAACCTGGAAACAAGTTAATTCTGACGAAAAGCGCGGGAGTCGAGGGGACAGCAATCCTTGCCACAGAACACTACAATCTCCTCCTAAAAAATGGTTTAAGTCCGAGTTTGTTAAAGAGGGCACAGAGGTTTTTTGAAAAAATAAGCGTTGTAAAGGAGGCTATTCTAGCCTTTAAAACAGGCGGTGTAACCGCCATGCATGACCCCACAGAGGGCGGCATCTTAGGGGGAGTCCATGAGATGGCCGATGCATCAGAACTCGGTGTGAAAATTTTCGAAGAAAAAATTCCAGTGGCCGTGGAAACTATTGAAATATGCCGGTTTTACGGTATAGACCCGCTGCAGCTGATAAGCTCAGGCGCTTTGCTTATTGCATCAAGGGAAGGGCAGGCGGAAAAAATTGTTGAAGAGTTGGGCAAAAACGGCATAGACGCGGCTATCATCGGGGAGTTCCTCCCCTCTAAAAGGCAACGACTTTTGATACGGAAAAACGGTGAAATAACGCCCCTTCCCCGCCCAGAAGCTGATCATTTATGGCTTGCACTAGCAAAATATAGATAAGCTCCGGGGCAATCAGCTTAAGAATCAAAGGGGTAGGTAATTGGTTGATTTAAGCCTTGGAAGAGTGTTCATAACTGGTGGGGCAGGTTTTATTGGAAGCCACCTGGTAGACAGACTATGCGAGAAAAATGTGGATGTTATTGTTTTCGATAACCTAAGCGCTGGAAGACTGGAGAATATTAAGAAATGGTTGAATTCACCGAACTTCAAATTCATTCTAGGCGACCTCCTTCATCCCGAAAAAATTTTAGGGTCGCTGAGCGATTGTGAAACGGTTTTCCATTTCGCGGCAAATCCGGAAGTTAGGATAAGCTCGGAGAACCCCAAAATTCATTACGAACAGAACGTGGTTGCAACCTTCAACCTGCTGGAAGCTGTCCGCAGGGCTGATGGTGTAAAAACCCTAGTCTTCGCCTCCTCATCTGCGGTTTACGGAGATGCCGAGGAAATTCCAACATCTGAGGACTATGGACCCCTAAAGCCCATATCTATTTATGGAGCCTCTAAGTTGGCTTCAGAGGCCTTGATAACAAGCTACGCCCACAATTATGGCTTCAGAACAGTTATCTATAGGCTGGCGAACATAGTGGGGTCAAGAGCCCGGCACGGTGTAATCTACGACTTCATCAAAAAACTCATGGAAAACCCGGAGAAACTTGAGATCCTCGGAGATGGAACCCAGAAAAAGTCATACTTACACGTCGAGGACTGCATAGATGCAATTCTTTTTGGTTTAAGCTTTGCACGTGGAAAGGCGGAAATTTTTAATGTGGGCTCTGAAGACCAGATAACCGTCAAGGAAATAGCCGACATAGTATGCATGAAAATAGGGTTAAGAAACGTTCAATACGTGTTTACGGGCGGGGTTGACGGCGGGAGAGGATGGAAGGGAGACGTAAAGTTTATGCAATTAAGCATTGACAAACTTAAGAAATTGGGTTGGAGACCTAAACTTAACAGTCGCCAAGCAGTGGAGAGGGCTGCCGAAGAAATCTTGAGGGACGAAATGAAGGAATGACCGTTGATAGAGAAGGATACATATTTCCCAAAAGTTTCAGTAGTAATTCCAGTCAAAAATGGAGCGGCAAAAATAAAGGATCTCCTAGACTCCTTAATGCAGGTTGATTACGATAGAGATAGGCTTGAAATAATAGTCGTGGATGGCTGTTCAACCGACGGCACACGGGAGATAGTGTCGCAGTACCCCGTTAAACTTCTGGTTGAGGAAAAACCCGGAGTAAACGCTGCCAGAAACACGGGCATAAAAAACAGCACTGGCGAAATCATAGCTTTCACGGATCATGATTGTGTTGTTCCACGAGACTGGGTTAAGAAGATCGTTGAGCACATCAAGGACCCTGAAGTGGGATGCGTTGGCGGTCAGATTTTGAGATACAACAACGATTTCCTGGCGCGATATGCTGATGAAAGCATCATTCCGGTAATGCGCATCTTCGGCAAGAAAGTTTTGTTAAGCAAAATAAGCTCTCCAGTCTACTACCCGGTTGGATGCAACTTCGCCGTAAAGAGGGAGGCCATAGAGAAAACGGGATTTTTTGACGAGAGGTTTGAATACGGCTTCGACGAGTTAGAGTTCGCTGAAAGAGTTTGCGAAAAAGGATACAAGATACTGCTAACTCCTGAAATCACGGTTAGACATAAACATCGTTCAACGGTGTCTGAGCTAATTAAACAGGCTTTCCGTTACGGACAAGGTGGAGGACTAGTTCCCAAAATTAAAGGAGTTAACAGCATGTTATCCAAGTGGGTTTTGTTGAGCATAGCGGCTTTTACCCTCTGGTTTTTCACAGTTTTAGCCTTAACAGTATACGCGATAGTGACGCGCTCCGCAACCTCTCTTTTAACATCGCTCATCCTTCTGCTTTTCCCCCTTACTGGGCTTATGACGTTTTATGCTTTCAGAACGTTCCGCTCCGGAGATGGCGTGTACAAGCGGATACTAACATACCCCTTTCTGGACATTGCTCGGTCTTTGGCTTTTGTAGCTGGAGGCTTACAGCGTCTGCTAAGACCTTCAAGGCGAGATTCGCCCCGGAAAGTTTAAACTTAATGGAAGCAAATTGAATCCTAAACATGTGGGTTGATTGCAATGGCAGAGAAGGAAGACCCTGTCAAACTACACAAGGATGGAAACACCCTATATGAGCTTGGCAAATACGCTGAGGCCCTGGAAAACTTCTTGCAAGCCTCTGAGCTCTATCAGAAAGTAAACAACTTCTTCGACGCAGCCTACTCGCTTTTCAAGGCTGGAGAATGTGCCTTCATGCTTAAGAACTACGAGAAAGCCGCCGAGTATTTCCTAAAGTCTGCAGATTTATCATTCAACAAGGGTTTCGACAGGTTTGGAGTAAGCGCACTGGAATATGCAAGGGACTGTTACAGGGCATTGGCGCAAAAAGAAAAAGCTGAAGAGTTGGAAAAGAAGATTAAGGAAATCAAGGCGCGATTAGAAGCGTCCTTCTAGCACATCCTCCATTTTTGTAAACCTATTTAGCAAACTTCCTGCAATTTTCTCGTAGAGCCAAACGGATGGCTATGCCAACCCCATTTAAGGCTTTGGCGGAATTATGCGATAAACTTGAAGGTATGAAAAGGCGTATTCCAATGGTTAAGCTAGTTTCCGATTTTCTAAGAACCCTCGAACCTGAAGAAGTCGAGCCTGCTGTTTCAATGATTTTGGGAAGAGCCTTCCCACAAAGTAGCCAAAAAACTCTTGATGTGAGCTGGGCCACGTTAAGCGAAATAATCAAGCGTATAACTGGGGTAAGCTGGGAGGTTTTCACAAAAGCCTTAAACAAAACAGGGGATGTGGGCGCAGCTACCAAAGTCGTTTTTGAAAGCAGCAGAATTAAAAGGCAAGCGTCACTGTATGAGGAGACTTTAACATTAACAGGTGTTCGCAGAAGCTTTGAAGCCACAGCAGAGGCCACGGGGCCAGGTTCTAGGGAGAAGAAGGAACGTTTAATAGAGGCTTTGCTTAGCTCTGCATCACCCCTTGAGGCCAAGTATTTGGTCAAAATAATCATCGGGGAGATGCGGACGGGCTTCCATGAGGGTTTGATGGAACAGGCGGTTTCTGAAGCCTTTCACATTCCATTAGAAATTGTTCAAAGGGCCAGCATGGTTTTAGGCGATATTGGGGCAGTGGCAGCCATAGCTAAAATCGAGGGCGAAGATGGCCTTTTAAAAGTGGGTTTTGAGGTTTTCAGGCCCGTCAAACTCATGTTGGCGCAAATGGCCGGCGATGTGGCTGAAGCCATTAGGGAACATGGCGGAAAAACCGCTTTCGAGTATAAGCTTGACGGGGCTAGGGTCCAAATTCATAAAGAAGGCGAAAAAGTTAGGATTTACAGTCGAAGACTGTCCGATGTTACGGAAAGTCTTCCAGAAGTAGTTGAACTGGTCAAGGGGAACGTGAGGGCTGACAATGCTATTTTGGAGGGTGAAGTCATAGCTGTTGACGGTGAGGGCCACCCGCTTCCATTTCAACATTTAATGCGGAGGTTCAAAAGGGTTCACGGGGTTGAAGATTTAGCCTCAGCAATCCCCGTTAAACTGTATCTTTTCGATATTCTCTATCTGAATGGGCAAAGCCTCATATCCCTTCCATACGTCGAGAGAAGACGGATTCTAGCGGAAAACGCTGGAGAAATACCCCTAACGAAGCAGATAATAACCGACAATGTCGGAGAAGCTGAACGTTTTCTGGCAGAAGCCATAAACGCAGGCCACGAGGGGCTCATAGCCAAAAAACTTGACAGCGAATACACCCCGGGAATCCGTGGAAAGCGATGGCTCAAGGTAAAACCTACGCTTCCCCCGCTCGACCTAGTGATTGTTGCAGCCGAATACGGCTATGGAAGAAGAAGCGGGTGGCTTTCGGATTATTACTTGGCGGCACGGGATGTTGAAACAGGCGAGTTTCTAACGGTTGGGAAGACCTTTAAGGGTTTAACCGACGCTGAAATCATTGAAATGACAAAGCGCCTAAAAGAACTAGCAGTGAAAGAAGAACACAGAAGAGTATATGTGATCCCCAAGATAGTTGTGGAAGTCGCTTATAACGAAATACAGAAAAGTCCAAAATATCGATGCGGCATGGCGCTGCGTTTTGCAAGGATAACCCGCATAAGGGAGGACAAAACCCCAGAGGAGGCTGACACGATCCAAAGGGTTAGGGAAATCTATGAAAGCCAGTTCTCCAAAAAGGGTAATATAAAACTTGAGAGCAGCAAACATTTAAAGGCTGGTTAAAATGGTAAATCCCAAAAGAGCCAAAATCACCTACAACGAATTCTATAGTCGCCAACTGGTCCTCAAAGAACTCGGCCCGGAAGGTCAGAAAAAACTTGCAAACTCAAAGGTCGCCGTCGTGGGATTGGGAGGACTTGGAACAGTTTCATCACTTTATCTCGCCTTAGCCGGTGTGGGATATTTGCGCCTCATTGACCAGGACACGGTTGAACCCCACAACCTCCACAGACAAGTGTTATACACGCCAAAGGACTTGGGCTATCCGAAGGCTGAGGTTTCTGCAAAAAGGCTTGTGGAAATAAATCCATTCATAAAAGTTGAAGCGTTTCCCGAAAACGTGAACGCCGACAACGTTGAAAAACTTTTAGAAGGTGTCGACTGCGTCGTTGATGGTTTAGACAACATGCGAACCCGCTATCTAGTTAATAGAGCATGTGTAAAACTCAAAATCCCATACGTTTTCGGAGCAGCCATAGGCATAGAAGGAAACCTTTCAGTTTTCGCCCCTCCAGAAACCCCATGCCTCGAATGTGTATTCCCAAACATCGACGACGCGACGCTGCTTACATGCGACGTAAGGGGAGTGCTAGGCACAACTCCGGGGGTAATAGGCACAATGGAAGCCATGGAAGCCATAAAACTGCTAACTGGAATAGGCACACCCCTAAAGGGCAAACTAATGATATGCGACTTCAATGACATGTACTTTACCACCATAGAAATCCACAAAAGACCAGACTGCCCCACATGCCGCGGTGAAACAATAGCCGCCAATAAAACCCGCGAAAAACTCGTCCGGCTATGCGGCCGAAACACAGTCAACATAAACCCGGAAAAACCGACAAAACTAAACATAGAAGCCATCCAAACAAAAATAAAGGAAAACTTCAAAGTTCGCATAAAAACGTCTATGGCAATAGTCTTCACCTACAAAAACTACGAAATAACCATGTTCAACGGGGGACGAATGCTAATAAAAAACGTGCCAGACGAAGAAACAGCTACAAAAATCTACAATGAAATCAAACAAAAAATAGGCCTAAACTAAAACATTTATTACCAAAAACAATCTTCTAAAACACTATAGAACATGCCGGGGTGGCCGAGCGGTTCAGGCGGCTGCCTGCAGAGCAGCTATACGTGGGTTCAACTCCCACCCCCGGCTTTTTGGCATAAACCCCCGGTTTGCTGCTTTTCCTTCACGTGACATTATTTCAGTACGGGATTTAGTGGCGGGTCCGCCGGGATTTGAACCCGGGATCTCCGGCTTAGAAGGCCGACGCGCTTTTTGGTCAAGCCCAAAGGCTTTCCTGTCCAAGCTGCGCCACGGACCCTTCACTCAGTAAGTCTAATGTTCTTGAATAAAGATTTACCTAATAAATCTTGACAGTATGATATGCCAGTATCTTAAAATTTTTAAGAATGTTCTGAGTTTTGTTTTATGGTAAATCTTCATTGGAGTGAAAAATGAGCGACGTACCTGTTCCTATTGCAAGCTATGTCTCCTTGATAAAGTACCGTAGATCTCCTTATTATGACATTGCCCAGCATTTTTTGAGAGAGTTAGAAAATCATTATAGGGAAGCTGGCGGCGGTTCTGGAGTTTTCTACTCACTTAATCCACGGACATTTAGGGAAAGAATTGCAGAAAAGGCTCGGAATAGTAAGGTGACAACTGTTAATGTTTGTCGCACGATCTTGGCGATTCTATATGGATGCAAGCTTCGTGAGGGAGAAGACTTTTACATCACAACTACAAGTGGTGGTCGGAGAAATTATCACATTAAAGTGGATGGTAGAACCTTGAGTCTTCTGAGGAGTTTCTGTAACGTCTAACTATTCTATATAAATAGCTGGCCGCAATGGTCTAGCTAAATGAGCTTTATTCTTAGGGTCGTACTGTACAGCGGTGTTTTCTTCGAAAACAATTATTTCGGCGTTGAGTTCATCCTTTAGAAATTTTTCTGCTTCTCTCAAGATCTTGTATTCGTTTATTTGTCCCGTCTTGATTAGCCTTTGCTTTTTCTCTACGGGCATTTGGTTCACTTCTTCGATGAGTTTGCTCGTGAACTCAACCACCTCTCTGGCTTTGGCTTTCAATTCTGAATTCTTCAGTAACTCTTTTATTATGGTGCTTTGTGTGATTTTGCCTTCCATGGATTTTTCTAATGCTGTTAGATAGACGGTCCATTTCCATGGTGCTGTCGTGTAGTAGAATACTTTTTTGGGTTTTGTTTTTGTTGCTTTTATTATGTTGCGGGTGTCCTCTAGAACTCTCATTATTAGGGCTTCGCTTTCTTCGGCTTTTATGTCCACTTTTGTTTCGTCTGGTTTTGGCCATGGTACTAGGGATGCGAAGCCTTTGCCTTCCATGATTTCCCATAGTTCCTCGCATATGTGGGGGGCGAAGGGTGTCAGCATTAGGATTTGAGTTTCTAGAACTTGACGTATTATGCTTGGCTTTGTTTTTCCACCGGTTTTTGTGCGTTTCTGGTACCATTGGAGGTCTTGGTCTAATTCGAATAGGATTGTTTGAATGGCTTTTCGCATTTCTAGTTTCTCTATGGCTTCTGTTGCGTTTTTAATGTGTTCTTGAAGGCGGCTTAGCATCCACCTGTCAATGTTTGTTAAGGCTTCATCGGAATCTTCTATTGTTTGGGCTGCTTGTAAAACAAGTCTGTAAAGTCTTTCCAGTTTTTCGCGCATGGCCTTCGCGACGGCTGGGCTGAAATCTGCATCTTGTAGTAGTTCGGCGGTGGCGAGCACGCTCAGCCTTATTGGGTCTGCACCGTATGCAGCGAGGCCTTCTCTTAGAGGGATAATGTTGCCGAAGGACTTGCTCATTTTGGCACCTTCCATTGTGACAACGCCATTCGTTACTATTTGCCTAGGCCAAAGCTCTTCGGGGAATATGGCTGTATGATTAAATATCATGAAGGTTAGATGGTTTGGGATTAGCTCGTGGGCTGAATGTCTGCTGTCTAGCGGGTAGAAGTATAAGAATTCCTGTCGCATGGCCTCGAGGATGACATGGCTTATCCCCGTTTTTCCAGCTATTTGTTCAGGATTTCCAATTCCTAGAAAGATGTAGTCGAAGACTTCGTCTGTTAGCTGTTCGGGTTGAATGTTGTGTTCTTTTATGTGGCGGGCGATGGTGTAGTAGGCCATGTAGATCGTCGAGTCTGAAAGGGATTCAATTATCCAGTCTGGGTCCCATGGTAGCCTTGTTCCCAAGCCGGATTTTCGTGCGCATGCTTTCTCACGAAGCCAGTCTATCACATACCTATATTGGGTGCGCAGTTCCTCTGGGTAAATTTTCATTTTTTCTAGGCATTTATGGGCTAGGGCTTTCCATTCAGAATTGCCATAATCTATAAACCATTGGTCTTCAAATATTTTTACGATGCATTCGGCACCGCAGCGGCATTTAACCGGCCTGTTTAATAGCTCGTACATTGTTGTTGCTTTTCCGGAGGCTATTAGATCTTGCTTAACTTTTTCTTTCGCTTCTGCCACTGGCATGCCAGCGTATTTTCCGGTGTTGGCCTTCATTCTGCCATTGTGAAATTCGTGTCTGTAAACTTCTCTTGTAGCGTCTTCCAGCTTTGGGTCTGTCTGCTCCCGTATGCCCATACGTTTCACGACGTCGGCAGCCGGGGTTTCCGAATACCCGGGAGCCTCGATTATTGAAATGACTGTTATCGACTTTACATCTTCAGCTTTAAGCCCGTATTCCGCCAGTCTTGACGGCTCGTTTTTCAAGTTTTCTAGGGCGACATAGTCGTAGGGAGCGTGTCCCGGCACGGACATGACCACACCTGTTGCGTTTTTAGGGTCAACGAAATCTGCGGGCAGAATGTAGATTTCATCGCCGGTGGCCGGGTTTTCCACCCTCTTGCCCACAAGCTCTTTTCCGGAAAAACTTTCAAGAACAATCACTTGATGGTTCTGGTATGTTAGTTTTTCAGCGCACTCTTGGCTTATTATCCATTTTTCGCCATCAACTATGGCCTTCACGTACGTGGCCCTTGGGTTTACCCAAATGTTTGTCACACCAAAGACTGTTTCGGGGCGTAGGGTTGCTGTTGGAAGAGTCCATTCGCCATTCTTGAATTTTATCAGGGTGAATTCGCCTATTTCGGGTTCCACATCGCCTTGAGTGTCATGCTGTCCTACGGGGTTTCCGTCTTTTGGACACCAGCCTACTGGGTGGCTTCCCCGTTTGATGTAGCCTTTTTCGTGGAGTTTGCGGAACTGCCATTCTATGAAGCGATTGTATTGGGGATCCACAGTTGTGAATTCGCGTCTCCAGTCTATGGAATAGCCTATTCGCTTCATGCCCTCCTTGATCTCTTCGTGGAAGTAGCGTGCCATGCTAAGCGGATCCGTTAGGTCTTTCAGCTTTTCCCTTGGAACCCTGTAGACGTTTATGAAGTCGTTTATCAGTTCCTGGTCGTTTTCAGCTAGGCGTTTCGCCATGGCCAAGACTGGGGTTCCCGTGTAATGGAAGGCCATTGGCAGTAGCACATTGTAGCCCCTCATTCGCATGTATCTGGCGTAGGCATCTGCCAACGTGTAGGTTCTGGCGTGGCCTATATGTTGTGGGGAATTAGGGTATGGGTAAGCCACTGTTATGTAGAACTTGGGTTTCGTCGGATCTGGGTTTGCCTCGAAGATTTTGGCTTCTTCCCAGCGTTTTTGCCATTTTTCCTCAATTTTTCTCAAAAATTCCATGAAGTCTTCTGGACTGTTTCGAGGGGTATTAAAGGTTTTGTTTTCGGAGGTTGAGAACGTAATCCCTCAATTTTCAGCACCGCCTCTTAAATAATGCGGTGCTCCCATTAAACTTTTACTCTCTTGGCTAACTGTTGCCGCTTTTTGAAAGGAGGGGAAAAAAGGCTAGATTTGGAGTTTTTCCCTGATGGTTTTGCGTTTCTCCTCGGCGATGGGTCCAAACTTTTTGATTCTGTCGGTGAACATTGTGAAGAGTTCTGCGGCTTTCTTGTAGACGGGCAAGGGCACGTAGCTGTATCTTAGGCGCATGGTTTCTATTCCATAGGCTGCTAGTTCTTTGCCCATTTCTATCATGCGTTTCTTGGTGAACCTCTCGTCTATTTCTTCGCTTCCTTCGATAACTAGGACTCCGTCTGCTCCGTAGGCGAAAGCTGTTAGGATGTGCTTTCTTCCAAGGATGGCGGTTGTTGGGACAGCTACTATGCGAATGTTTTCTGGGTAGTTGGCGCGGTCAAGCCCCAAAAAGTCCATGCCGGTGTAGCCAACATTCTTGTCAACGAAGGCGATTATCCGAACCTCCTGCGGTGTTTTGTCCGCCAACACCCCCCTAATGGTGGCTATTATCTGCCTAAACGTGGAGTTTTTGAAGTCTATAGCCTCTCGGGGGCATATTGGGATGCAGGCACCGCAACCAGTGCATTGGAACGGGTCGATTTTAGCTTTTCCTTCCTGCATTGTTATGGCGTTAACCGGGCATATTTTTATGCATTCGCCGCAGCCATCACAGAGGTCTATTATGACGAAGGCTTTCTCTGGACTTGTGGTTATATACTCGCTTTTGAGGAATAGGGCTGCCCTAGCCGCCGCCCCCAGAGCGTCTGAAACCGTGTCCCTCACGTCCTTGGGGCTCAGGGCGCAGCCGCAGGCAAATATCCCGGTGACGAGGGAATCAACAGGGTCAAGTTTAGGATGTTTTTCAGTGATGAAACCGTCTTCGCCTAAGGAGACCTTCATTTTCTCGGCCAGTTCCTTGAGGCCGTCCGGCGGAATCATAGGTGTTGCCAGTGCCACCATGTCATATTCGTCCTCGCGGACTTCGCCTGTTAAGGTGTCCTCGGCTTGCACGACAAGCTTTCCATTGGCGTTTTTCCAGACTTCCGCCACCTTGCCCCGGATGAAGACAACTCCTGCTTCTTGATCCCGCCAGTACAAGTCCTCATAGCCTTTGCCGGTAGCCCTGATGTCCGTGTAGTAGATTGTGACGTCTATTCCAAGCATTTTCTTGAGGACAAAGGCTTGTTTGAGGGCGTACATGCAGCATATCCGGCTACAATAGGGGATGTGGTTTTTATCTCTTGAACCTGCACAGAGGACTATGGCGATTTTGCGGACGTCGCTTCCATCTGCCCTTTTAACGTAGCCTCCGGTTGGTCCAGTGGCGGATGTCAGCCTCTCCAAATCCATCATAGTTATAACGTCCCTGTAAACACCGTAGCCGTAGTTCTCTAGCTTTCGGGCATCGTAAAGCTTGTAGCCCGTTGCCAAGATTATGGCTCCCACGTTTAGCTCAACAACCTTTCCGGTGTCATTGAGGTTTATGGCCTTCGCGGGGCAAAGCTGCTCGCATTTTCCACATTTAATGCATGCATTGAAGTCTATGGCGTAGGCGGATGGGACAGCTTGGGGAAACTCTATGTAAGCGGCTTTCCGCTGTGATAAGCCTTCATTAAACTCGTCTGGAACCGTCACGGGGCAAACCTTAGCGCAGACACCGCAGCTTCGGCATTTTTCAACATCAACGCCCCTCGGCTTCATGAAAACCCGCACAATGTAGTTGCCGGGTCTTCCACTTACATCTTGCACTTCCGCATAAGTGAATAGGTTCACGTTGGGGTTTCTCCCAACCTCCGCCATTCTAGGCGTCAAGATGCATTGTGCACAGTCTAATGTTGGGAAAACCTTAGTGAGCTTCGCCATGTTTCCGCCTATGCTGGGCCTTCTCTCCACCAAGTGAACTTTATAGCCCAGATATCCAAGCTGTAGGGCGGCAGTTATGCCAGCTATGCCCCCGCCGACTATTAGGATTTCCCTTGAGCCTTTTTCGCTTATCACGTTTAAGGGCTCAAGCTCTAGACTTCTTTCATATCCGCCCCGTATGAGGCTTATAGCTTTTCTTGTCGCTTCGGGGTTTGGCTTTGGACCGTGAACCCACGAGTCCTGCTCCCTTATGTTTACAAATTCAAGCATGTAGGGGTTTAGGCCAGCCCTTTCCAAAACGCTTTGGAATGTGGCGAGGTGCATTCTAGGCGTGCATGAAGCCACCACAACCCTGTCAAGATTCTCCTTCTTGATGGCTTCGGCAATCATTTCTTGGGCTGGTTTCGAACACAAGTACTTGTGGTATTTGGCTACTATAACGTTCTCCCAGCTTTTAACAGCATCCACTACCGCCTTTACATCGACGACGTCTCCGATGTTGCCACCGCATTCGCATACAAAAATGCCTATGCGTGGCTTCTTGGCTTCCTTCCCCGCTTCCAACATAGAGTGAATATCTCCAGTTGTATGGCTGTTTAGTCCTCATAAGGGGAAAACGCTTTTAAAATCTTGCCCTTAACTTTCAAGGAAAGTGATGTAGAAGATGAACGTTCAAGAGCTTGTTCAGAAACATAAGCTTTTGGAGTGCATCCAATGCGGCACCTGCACCGGAAGCTGTCCAGTGGCTAGAAAGGCGAACCTCAACATTAGAAAGTACATGCGGGAGGTTTCCGCCCTTGGCAGGCTTACAGTTCATCCGCCTAACGAGCTTTGGAGCTGTACAACATGCTCCACGTGTGGAGTGCGTTGCCCAAAAGACTTGAACCCCTACGAGTTCCTCATAGACATTAGAAGCATAGCAGTAGAGGAAGGTCAAATAGCACCAACCATCAGAGACGCCCTTGAAAGCATATTCAAGAACGGAAATCCATGGGGTAGGATTCGCAGTAAACGCGCAGAGTGGAGTCAAGGACTGAACGTTAAACATTATTCCCAAGGGGCTGAAATCCTATACTATGTGGGTTGCACGGCATCCTATGATCCACGGGCTCAAAATGTGGCGAAAAGCCTCGTGAAATGCTTTGAAGCCGCCAACCTAATTTTTGGCGTTTTGGGCGAAGAGGAGAACTGCTGTGGAAGCGAAGTTTACGGCATGGGCGAGAAAGGACTCTTCGAGTTCCTGGTGGAGGAGAACATGAAAACCTTCAACAAGTACAGCGTCAAACAGTTGGTTGCAAGCTGCCCACACGGCTTCAACGCCTTCAAAAACAGATACAACCAGACAAGCTTTGAGCCGCTACATCACACTCAACTATTGGCGAAGCTCATCGAAACTGGAAAGCTAACCCCTCAAAAAGAAGTGAATAAGAGGGTTATCTATCACGACCCCTGCTATCTCGGTAAGCAAAACAACGTCTATGACGAGCCCCGCAAGGTTATCGAAAGCATAAGGGGCGTCACGCTTCTCGAGTTTGACCGTTCAAGAAGCAGAAGTCTATGCTGTGAGGGCGGCGGTGGCAGAATGTGGGTTGACATCCCGGGACCCCGTCTAGCGGAAATCCGTGTCAAGGAAGCTGTTGAGGTTGGAGCCGAAGTTTTGGCAGTTGCCTGCCCCTTCTGCATGTTAACCATGGAAGACGCCGTTAAAACCACAGGGAATGAGGGTAAAATCCAAGTTCTAGACGTGGCTGAGCTGCTGGCACTAGCCTTATAACGCGCTCAGCCACCATAATGTTTTGAGGCTTAATGCATGAGCGAGATTGATGAAATTGACGAAGAAGATGAAGCCGCTTATCACTGTCTGCTATGCGGAAGAAGAATATCAAGGGAAGAATACGAAACATTTGATGGCATGTGCCAGGAATGCTTCGAAATAGAAATAGATGAGATGGACTATGAAGATGATTGAGGAGGATGCTTCTTGGAAACATGGGACTTGATAATTGTGGGCGCTGGACCCGCTGGCCTAACGGCTGGAATCTACGCCGCCAGAAGCGGATTGAAAACGCTGATCATTGAGGAGAAGATCGCCGGCGGAACTGTCGGAGACGCTCCAGTGATTGAAAACTACCCGGGTTTTGAGAGCATAAGTGGCGCAGAGCTAGCCCAAAAGTTTGCTGCCCAGTGTAGAAAGCTGGGAACAGTCATCCACGAATTTGAAAGGGTTGAAGCCTTAGACCTTAAAGGCGAAGAGAAAATAGTCAAAACAGACAAGGGCCTTTACAAGGCTAAGGCTGTGATTATCGCTTCAGGCTCAAGCTACAGTGAGCTGGGCGTTCCAGGCGAGAAGGAGTTCCGCGGCAGGGGCGTAAGCTATTGTGGAATCTGCGATGGTCCCCTATTCAAGGGTAAACGCGTCCTCGTTGTAGGTGGCGGAAACTCCGCCGTGGTTACAGCCCTATATTTGGCGGGGTTAGCTTCGGAAGTTAAGGTTGTTCATAGGCGGGATGCTTTCCGCGCTGAAGAAGCCCGTGTTAAGGCTTTGATGGAAAAAAGGAACGTTGAAGTTTTATGGAACACAGAGGTCAGGGAGATTAAAGGCGGAAACGTTGTTGAAAAAGTTGTTCTATTCAACAACAAAACCATGGAGACCTTCGAGTTGCCAGTTGACGGAGTATTCATCCAAGTTGGCGAGGTCCCTAACAGCAAGCTCGCCAAAGAAGCCGGCGTTGAGGTTGATAATCACGGCTACATAGTTGTTGATGTTCGCCAGAGAACAAACATACTGGGGGTTTACGCTGCCGGCGATGTCACAAACCATCCGGTTAAGCAGGTTGGGACGGCAGTTGGGCAGGGGATAACCGCCGCCTTAGAAGCATACGGCTATATTAGGCGACCCTATTATTATAGGCAATAAATGCGCTGTTTTTTCTCCAAAAATATTATATTGCCCATGGTGTTATCTTCAAAACTTCAGCGGTGAAGCTTCCGGGCTAAACCTTTCGGGGAAATGTGGCATGGGCGGGGAGCAAACCGTTGTAGTAAACGTGAACCAGGACTATTGTAGCCGCTGTTCAATATGCTATTCAGTGTGTCCATACGAGGCTGTTAGGCGTGATCCGGAAACGGGTAAAGTTGAAATTGACATGCAAAAGTGTCAGGTTTGTGGGATATGCTATAGTGCCTGTCCCGTTTTCGCCATTGAAATCCTCTATTACGATTATAACAGCCTAGTTGGATACGTTGAGGAGATGCGGAAAAAGATCGACACGGAAACCCTTGTGCTCATGTGCCGCGGGAACTCTCCATCAACTCGTGAGGTTGAAGAAATTTTAACCGAGCAAGGCTTAAGTTTGAAGAATTATATCCCGCTGCGTTTGCCCTGTTCCGGGAGGGTTCCCACAGAATTCATCTTTAAGGTTTTGAGTTTGGGAATAAAAAACGTGGTTTCAATTCAATGTGAAGACCTGTTCTGCCGCTTCAAAGAAGGCACAAAAATTAACACTAGACGCCTCTTTCTCAGCAGGAAAGTTCTGGAGGAGTTTGGCTTTGACAGAGACACCGTTAGGGTTGTCAAGTACTCGCGGAAAGTGGTTTATGACACATTGAAGTGTGTGGGTTGCGACAAGTGTGTTTTCATATGCCCTTACGCTGCCATAGAGGCGGAACACTTCGCAACGCCCAGAATCCTATATGATTATTGCATGGGCTGCGGCGCCTGTGCCCTGGTTTGCCCCCACCATGCCATCCAACTTAAGGGTTTCGAATTCGAAAATGTTTTGAAGCGTTACTGTGACTCCGCCATTAGGCTTAAGGCTGAAGGGAGGTCTCCAGTAATCCTTGTTTTTTGCTGTCAATGGTCTGAGTTTTCAGCCCTTGACAATCCAGAGGCTATACTATTCAAGCGGAACGCTGTTACGCTTGAGATACCATGCTTTAAGGCGCTTGATCCGGTGCATGTTGTCAACGCTCTAATGAACGGCTTCGACGGGGTTATGGCTGTTGTCTGCTCCGCTGAAGACTGTAAGCTTCAAGAGGGGCGAGACACGGCTGAGAGAAATATGACGGTTTTAAGGGACTTTTTAAAGAAGGCTGGGCTGCTGGAGCGCTTCGAGCTTTTTGAGGCTTCTCCGAGAAATTTCGGCAGCTTTGAGAGGAAACTTGAGGCTTTCATACAGAAAATTTCAGCTTTACCACCTGCAAAATCCTTGAAAAGGGAGGCGTGAGCCATGAGAATGTACGAGATTGTTAGGGTTGAAGAACTTGCTCCAAAAATCAAGCTTTTTGAAGTTTACGCCCCTGAAATGGCTAAAAAAGCCAAGCCTGGACAATTCATAATCGTGATTATAGATGAGAAGGGCGAGCGTGTACCCCTAACTATCGCCGGCTACGATGCGGAAAAGGGAACCATAACCTTTGTCTTCAATGAGGTTGGCAAGACAACAAGGCAGCTTGGAATGATGAAGCCGGGCGAATGCATATGGAACATCACCGGACCCCTTGGAAACCCGTCGGAGATCAAGTATTTCGGCAAGGTTTTATGCGTAGCTGGTGGCGTGATGATTGCGCCCATGCTCTTGCAGGTTAAAGCTCTGCGGGAGGCTGGGAACACCGTTGTGACCGTTATTGGCGCCCGCATAAAGGAGCTCCTTTTCTTCAGGGAGGAGATGAAAGCCTTGAGCCATAGGCTTTATGTGACTACGGATGATGGCTCGGAGGGCTATAAGGGCTTAGACTTTCTGAAGGACGTCTTAGCCAATGAAAAGTTTGACAGGTGTATTGCCATGGGTCCGGTTGCGATGCTCCAGACAGTTTGCGAGTTAACAAGACCCTATAAGATTCCAACCATTGTAACGCTTATGCCTATCATGGTGGATGGCATGGGCATGTGTGGGGTTTGCCGTGTAAGTGTTGGCGGGCAAATGAAGTTTGGGTGTGTGGACGGTCCGGAGTTTGACGGTCACCTCGTGGATTTTGAAGAGTTGATTAAGCGTCAACGTATGTTCCTTCCCGAAGAGCGTTTAAGCGCCTTATTGTGGGAGCTTGGAGGGTGTGGCTGTGGCGGAAAGCGAGTCTAAACCCAAGATTAAGAAAAAGGCTGTTCCAATGCCTAAGCAGCCGCCGGAAGTGCGGATACACAACTTTAACGAGGTGGCTTTAGGCTATACAGAGGAGCAAGCCCTTGAAGAGGCAAGCCGCTGCCTACAGTGTCCCAAACCCCAATGTGTGAAAGGCTGTCCTGTGGAAATTGACATTCCAGCCTTCATTAGACTGCTTAGGGAGGGCAAATACGAGGAGGGTATCAAGAAGATCAAGGAGAAGAACAGCCTTCCAGCCATTTGTGGGCGAGTCTGCCCCCAAGAGGAACAATGCCAGATGATGTGTGTGCTCGGCAAGGTTGGCGATCCCGTTAGTATTGGGCGGCTTGAAAGGTTTTTGGCGGACTGGGAAAGGGCTAAGGGCTTCACAATCCCAGAGAAGGCTCCGCCCACAGGCAAGAGAGTCGCCGTCATCGGCGCTGGACCAGCTGGTTTAACCGTTGCAGCAGACCTAGCAAAGCTTGGACATGAAGTGGTTATATTTGAGGCTCTCCATCTTCCGGGCGGAGTGCTTGTCTATGGCATTCCCGAGTTCCGTCTGCCCAAAAACATCGTGCAGGCTGAAGTGGACTATATTCAGAAGCTTGGTGTGGAGTTTAAGTTTGGCTATCTTATTGGCAGAACATACACGATTCCAGAATTGCTTAAGGACGAGGGCTTCGACGCCGTTTTCATAGGAACGGGCGCAGGATTGCCTCAATTCTTGGGCGTGCCCGGCGAAAACTTGGGCGGAATATATTCAGCCAACGAGTTCTTGATTAGAGTCAATCTAATGAAGGCTTATGCTTTTCCGGAATATGACACGCCCATAAGAATTGGACGGCATGTTGCAGTTATCGGCGGCGGAAACGTCGCCATGGACGCTGCCCGTTCAGCGCTCCGCCTTGGCGCCGAACAAGTCTGCGTGGTTTATCGTCGCTCCAGAGAAGAGATGCCAGCCCGCAAAGAAGAGATTGAAAACGCTGAAGAAGAGGGCATCATATTCAAGTTTCTGGCGACACCGACACGCTTCATCGGCGACCAGAAGGGCTGGGTTAAGCAGATGGAGTGCATACGCATGGAGCTTGGACCACCAGACGAGTCTGGAAGACGCCGCCCAGTGCCAATTAAAGGCTCAGAATTTCTGATGGACGTGGACACCGTTATAATCGCTATTGGGCGAACCCCCAACCCCATAATCCAACGCACAACAGAAGGCTTAGCCGTCACAAAATGGGGAACCATAATAACCGACGAGAACGGCAAAACAAGCCTTGAAGGAGTCTATGCGGGCGGCGACATAGTCACAGGCGAAGCCACAGTAATAAGCGCCATGGGCGCCGGGAAAAGAGCTGCAAGAGCCATCCACGAATATCTAATGAGCAAAAAGTAGAGTCAAATCCGGTCCGGCGTCGGCAAAGCCTAGACTATGCCCCCTTAGCCTTTTTAGATATAAAAATGGCTTTGAAGAGCAGTCTATAGTGGCTACCTTCTTCTCTGGCTTTTAACGGGCAGACTCTGGGGACTGCAAAACGTATCGCTGTTGCACAAACTTTTAATTTCGCCGTTAGCTTTTCAAACGTTCTGGTGTGACAATGGTTACAACACATCTCGACAAAATCTTCAATCCTAAAAGCGTAGCGGTTGTGGGTGCCAGCGACGAAGAGGGCTCTGTAGGCTACGCTTTAATGAAGAACTTTCTTGAATCTGGCTTTGAGGGGGAAGTTTACCCAGTAAACATTAGGAAAAAGGAAATTTTGGGCATTAAAGCCTACCAAAATGTTTTGCAGCTTCCCAAAACTGTTGATTTGGCTGTTATCGCCACTCCAGCTAAAACCGTTCCAGAAGTGGTTGAGCAGTGTGGAAAAGCTGGAATAAACGGCTTGATCATTATCAGTGCTGGTTTTAAGGAAATAGGCCCGGAAGGCAAAGCCCTAGAGGACAAGATTCTCGAGATTAAACAGAGGTATGACCTGCGCATTATTGGGCCTAACTGTTTGGGAATTATACGTCCAAGCATACGCTTAAACGCCACGTTCATTAATAAGATGCCCCGCCCCGGCAACATTGCCTTCATAAGCCAGAGCGGCGCCCTCGGCACAGCCATACTGGACTGGGCCATTCACGAGAATATTGGTTTCAGCTACTTCGTCTCCGTTGGCTCAATGATAGACGTGGACTTCGGCGACTTAATAGACTATTTTGGAACAGACCCGAAGACCCGAAGCATCCTAATGTATGTGGAGGGCATAACCAACGCCCGCAAATTCATGAGCGCCGCTAGACACTTCGCTAGAACAAAACCCATTATTGTTGTTAAGGCTGGAAAATATGGCGAAAGCGCAAGGGCAGCAGCATCCCACACTGGTTCGCTTACAGGCGAAGACGACGTTTACGAGGCAGCCTTCAAGCGGGCTGGAATCGTGCGGGTTGAAGAAATAGCCGACCTATTCAACTGCGCCGAAGTCTTGGGCATGCAGCCCCTGCCAAAGGGGCCAAACTTGGCGATAATCACAAATGCGGGCGGCCCCGGAGTGATGGCTACCGACGCCCTCATAGGCATGGGCGGCAAACTTGCAAAGCTCAACCCTCAAACAATGGAATACCTCAACAGTGTTCTCCCACCATACTGGAGCCACGGAAACCCCATAGACATCCTTGGAGACGCGAGGGCGGACCGATACAAGGCTGTTCTGGACGCCGTTTTAAACGACGAGAATGTCGACGGAATCCTCATAATCTACACGGCTCAAGCAGTGGCGGATCCCGTTGAAATTGCCAAAAGCATCGTGGAACTCGTTAAAAGTAAGGGGCAAAGGGGCAAAACCATACTAACCTCCTTCATGGGAAAGAAGGATGTTGAGGAGGCAAACCTAATACTCAACGCCAATGAGATTCCAACATTTTCCACGCCTGAACAAGCGGTTAAAACATACCTATACATGTATAAGTACAGGCGAAACCTTGAGCTTCTCTATGAGACTCCTGAAGAACTGCCCGTTGACATTTCGCCGCCCAAACTGCCTATAATGGCTATTTTGAGGAATGCAGCCACCGAAAATCGTGAAGTGCTGACGGAGTTTGAAGCCAAAAAGATTTTGGAGTTCTACAATATCCCAGTGGTTAAAACTTATGTGGCTAGAGATGAGGATGAGGCTGTTGCCATAGCCTCTCGGATAGGTTATCCAGTGGTTCTAAAGATTCTTTCACCCCAGATAATTCACAAGACGGATGCGGGCGGCGTAGCCTTAGACCTTAAAAGCGAAGATGAAGTTAGGGAGGCTTTCCGAACAATAATAAAAAATGCGAAGAGATACAACCCCAACGCTGAAATCCTCGGCGTAACCGTTCAACCCATGATTAAGAAGCGTGGCGTTGAGGTTATTCTGGGTTCAAAGAAGGACATAGTCTTCGGCCCCGTCATCATGTTCGGCATGGGCGGCGTGGGCGTGGAGCTATTCAAAGATTATTCTGTGGGTTTGCCGCCTCTGAACCAAACCTTGGCTAGACGCATGATGGAGGAGACAAAAGTCTACCAGCTTTTGAAAGGCTTTAGGGGGATGCCGCCCGCCAACATCAAACGCCTAGAAGAGGTTATGGTTCTGTTCTCGCATCTACTCATAGACTTTCCACAGATAAAAGAGGTTGACATAAACCCGCTCATAGTGGATGAGAAGGATGTTATAGCCATAGACGCCCGCATAATAATTGACAAGGAGCTTGTCTTCAAAAAGGTGGAGCCCCACCAGCACTTGGTGATAAGCCCATACCCGAAGAAATATGAAACTTTGTGGAAGATGCGAGACGGCAGAACGGTGCTTTTGAGGCCCATAAAGCCCGAAGATGAACCATTATGGCTGGAGATGTTCCAAAACTGTTCGGAGGAGTCAATCCGCTACAAGCTTTTCCAGACGCTTAAGCACATGCCCCACGAAGTTAGAGTGCGCTACTGCAACATAGACTATGACCGTGAAATAGCCATAGTCGCAGAACTAACAGAAAACGGCAAAAGAAAAATCATCGGAACCGCCCGGGTGAGCATAGATCCCAACGGGAAAAGCGGTGAACTAGCCTTCCTAGTGGCGGATCCATGGCAAGGCCTAGGCCTGGGAACAAAACTCGTGGACTACGTTATAGAAATCTGCAGAGAAAGAGGCCTAGAAACCATCTACGCCATAATGGTCCCAGACAACCTCAAAGCCATCGAACTCATGAAAAAGTTCGGCTTTGCATTGAAATATACGGAGGAGGGTGTGATTAAAGGAACCCTGAACTTGAAAGAGGAGGTTCCGCCGCCATCTTCCCTAGAGAAGTCTAAGGAGGTTTATGTAGAAGCCGGGAAGCCAACAGGCAAGGAAGCTGAAACCGTTTCAGCGAGTTAGCCTGTTAGCTCCTTAAACCCGTTTTCTATACTGCTTTATATTTCAATTACATTTAACAAGACCAAAATTTTCTATTTACTATTGAGCTAAGTTTAAATTATAGATGCTACAATAATCTAGCTTCATTAAGTCATAAACCGGTGAGAGGATGGAGAAACCTCCAAAGTTAAAATTTGCTTTTTATTGGGCGGCAAGCTGCGGTGGCTGTGAAATTGCTGTCCTAGACATCAACGAAAAAATCTTGGATGTTATAGCTAAAGCCGACATTGTGTTCTGGCCTGTTGCTATGGACATTAAATATGGGGATGTTGAAGCCATGCCAGACAAAAGCATAGACGTCTGCTTCTTCAACGGAGCCATCCGGAACAGCGAACAGGAATACATGGCTAAGCTTTTGAGGCAGAAGTCTAAGGTGCTCGTAGCCTTCGGCTCCTGTGCCTGTGATGGAAGCGTCGTCGGTCTGGGCAACCTATGGAACCGCGAGAAAATCTTCGAGAGAGCCTACTTTGAAACACCCTCAACAAGAAACCCTGAAGGCGTAATGCCCCAAACCAGCTTTAAGGTGCCGCAGGGCGAACTTGAACTTCCAGAGTTCTATGATACAGTTAAAACCTTGGCGCAAACTGTGGATGTGGACTATTTCCTCCCAGGCTGCCCACCTCCGGTTCCAAGGGTTGTTGATGCTTTAGATATCATTCTAAGCGGAAAACTCCCACCTAAAGGCGCAAACCTCCTCTATAATAAGTCCATCTGCGATGAATGTCCAAGGGAAAAGAAGGACAGAAAAATCACCCAAATCAGGCGAATCTACGAGATAAACGACGACTTTAAAACATGTTTCCTAGAGCAAGGCGTAATATGCATGGGTCCCGCCACAAGGGGTGGATGCGGCGCCCAATGTTTAAAGGCAAACGTGCCATGCACTGGATGCGGGGGCCCGGCACCCCGCGTAGCCGACCAAGGAGCCGCTATGATTAGTGCTTTTGCCTCCATAGCTGCAGATCCAAAGGTTATAGAACAGGTGGTTGACCCCATTGGAACTTTCTATAAGTATTCTTTGGCCAACTCGATTCTGCGGAGGAGGGTAATGCGGTGAAGGAGATCGTCATAAACCCCATCACGAGGCTTGAGGGCCACGGCAAAATAACCATATTCCTAAACGAGGAGGGAGACGTGGACGAGGCCTACTTCCAGGTTCCAGAGCTCCGCGGCTTCGAAAAATTCTGTGAAGGCCGCAGAGCCGAAGACCTCCCCATAATAACACCCCGAATCTGCGGTGTCTGCCCCGTGGCCCACCACATGGCCAGCGCCAAGGCCCTAGATGCCGCCTTCAATGTGGAGCCGCCAGAACCAGCCAAAAAACTCCGCGAACTTATGTACTGCGGCTACTACATTTACGACCACACACTACACTTC
>Ga0209080_1000453_pt1 | contig 27227 bp, 22 predicted proteins | sample JNZ110809AmetaG_FD_184123 | JGI IMG/M metagenome (GOLD analysis project Ga0209080, IMG submission 184123) | Hot spring microbial communities from Jinze hot spring, China to study Microbial Dark Matter (Phase II) - JNZ 110809A (SPAdes) (version 3) ...
ACAGCTATCTAATCGGCATAGTGGCTGGAAAAATAAGCGAAGAATCCATAGCCGCCGGCTTCAAACACGCTGCGATCCTCGTCATCATAGCTGTTCTAGCCGCCAAACTAGTGCCCATGTTCGTGAAATTCGGCGCCTAAAATGGAGGGGGAAACCATGAAAATCAAGAATTTAAAAGGCGCCGGATGGAAAAAAGACAGCAAAGCTGTCAGTCCAGCCATTTCCACAGTTATCCTTACAAGCGCCATAGTGGTGCTTTTGCTGGTAACCATAGTTTTTGCAAACAATTTCCTAAGTGCAAGGATGACTGAAAACGAGTTTAACGCCATGAAGCAGTTCATGCAGACGGTGGCCCTCCAAATAGATGACGTGGCATGGATACCTGGACGTGTCCAGACGATCCGCTATGCAAGTAAGTACGGTCATGTAAAGTTTGAAAATGACACGTTAACATATAGTGTTTACCTGCATGATGGTGCAAGCTACAAGTTTTTTGCAAACTTTACCACTGGCATCTTGCTGTTTAATGTGCCAATAAGCAGCTACACCGTCAGCAACAACTACCATGAGAGAGTTTTCCCTCCAAGCGGTTCATTTCTGCAAAAAGGCACATCAGCGTCCACGAGCCACGTCTTCGTCGTTGAGAAACTACCAATGAGTGACGGTGATTACATTAGGATAGTCGTGGCGCCATGTATAAGAGTTTTAAACTCAACTTTGGGTGCGGTAAAATACTTCAAGTTCTTTTTACCTGTTCTCGTCTCTGGAAGCAGCCCACGCCTTTCCCAGTCGGTAACCCTTGCCGGAAGATCGGTTTCACTAAAAACGGGAACATGCAATGCCATAATGATAACCGTTAATTTTCCAAGGGGAAGCTTTCAAAAGGGAGGATTCGATGGAAACTTCTTCAGATTTGACAAGACAACAGAAGTTTTTAATGTTCCAAGCGGCTCCATAGTGGAGTTTTACACGGGGACTGTGATGGTTTCTCTTGGATTACATGGCTAAGGGGTGATGGTTATGGCGCATATAACCATTGAATATGTCATAATGCTTCCCATACTGATAATGCAGATTCTATTGTTTCCCCTAACTGCAAACTGGCTTATGAACATATGGGTGGATTCGCGGAGGACCCTAGCGTTACAAGAAGTTGCAAGCCATCTCGGAAGCATCATCCAACAAGTCTACTTCACCTTAAATCGTGAGAACATAACAACCGGCGGTATAACTCAAAAACCCGACGTGCCACCGCTGATAGAAAATCTTCCCTACATCGGAAACGCCACCCTCAAAACGATTTTAGATTCAGCCATGAACTCAAGCAAAGTTTTAACCATTACGCTCCGACTGAAGGGAACGGGAACAACGGCAACCACGAGAGTTCTTCTGGGGCCAAACGTTGTCTGGCGGGAATCCACTTTCATAAGCAATTCTCCAAACGCCTGCATAACAGCCCAAAAATTCCAAAACAAAACAATCCTCCTAGCGTTTGGAGGTTAACCCGCCATGGCAGGCTCAACAATAGACCACTTAATCGCCATGACCATCTTCTTAGGCGCAATACTGATTTTTGTTAGTTTGTTTAATCAAATAATTCAAACAGCCATCCTCTATCAGAGGAATAGGTATCTCGCTACAAAATGCAGCGACTTATTAGACAACATACTCTTGAATCCGGGCATTCCGGAAAACTGGGGAAGAAGCAACCGCGAACCATTAAGTTTCGGGCTTCAAGACCCAAGCCCAGCGTTTCAGCAGTATCGGCTTAGTCCCTTTTCATTGATGCGGTTGCAGTCCGCCATCGGGGAGCCCGTATATTACCCCGGGACTGGAGAATGGTACAGTAACATTACAATGGGGTTTGGCAACTTTTTGTTGGTATCTTCTGCAAAAGCACTAAATTACTCAACTGTTGCTAAACTTCTTGGAATAAACAATACTTACGGATTCCAGTTAACCATAACGCCAATAGTAAACGTAATAATAACAGAGAACCGGGCTGGCAATCCTTTAATCTTGACCGTGACCGCAACTGGGAAAGGTTTTCCACTAGCTAACGCCCTTATAAGCTACTGCTTTATAAGTGTTGTTGAGAAGGGAAGCGGAAGCTACCCAGAGTATGTAATGATATCAAACATCTCTTACACGGACCAAACCGGCCGAGCAGTGCTCTCATTTAATGTAAATACTCAATCTTCTTACGCCTTTATAGCTTATGTCCGTGTGAGCGGACTTGTCGGGGTCGGTTTCCACCAACGTGTAACCGGAGATAAACGTTATGTCATCCCCCTCGTTGAAAATTTTGAAGAAAGGAAAGTTATACTTGCCCATAGTTACGATGTACATAAATTCGGCCCGCCGGAATCAGCAGTATTCTACAACGCGACTTTCGTTCAATTGAGCGAAGATTTCACGATTCGTCAAGTAAAGGATTATCAAGGGATATTGGGCAAGATCAATTATGGCCAAGGCAGCCAGTTTTATTATGATACGGTCACTTTACCCTTTGACACGGGAGTCTTAATAATCACGTACCAAAGCAACAATGAATATGGTGTTATTCTCATGCCTTGGGGTGTAAGCGCTATGGCTTTCCCAGTAGTTTTCGGCGAGGATCCTTTAAACAAGACATGGGTTGTTACAGACATTCGCCAGGTCACTGTGGATAAGGTTGTTTATCAAGCCAAACTCGCTCTGTGGAGCCTTGAGGGCTCTCAGGTGATAGGCGGATGATGCGCACGATAGAAGTTTTCCTAGTCATAGTCATAATCACCGGAGCCTTCATAATAGCCTCATTCTATGCCGTATTACCTGTACCGAGAAGGGTTTCACCACTAAACCTTCGAAGACTAGCCCTTACAACACTTGAAGTGTTAGATGCAGATCATTCTCTAAGCAAAGTGGTCTTCATGAATCCAGATGACCCGGATTATGAACGTGCTTGGAGCCAACTCCAAGTGGCGCTTTCAACACTCTTGCCCCCAAACATTGTTTACAACCTAACCGTTTACATCGTGCAGGGTGAGGGTGGAGAACAACTTTATACAGCCTTGAAGTCTATTTCAAACGCTGAAAGCTTAGGGATTCAATCCGAGGCATCATCCTACTTAGTAGCTTCATCCAATGTAACCTTCAGAGTTATTCCAGAAAAAATTGGGGATCGCCAAGGTGTAGGCGGGACCTTGTATATATTGAATTGCAGCGACGCCAGAGGATGGTGGATTACGGGATACACGGCACACACCCTAGCCCAAGACCTTTACAACCTCCTATCGCCATACTTCAAAAGAACAATAATGGTACAAAATACAACTCAACTTGCAAAAATGTTAAACGGCACAAGCCTTGAAGGCGAATCAGTACATGGTGCCGTGGTAATAAATACCTTCGGAGAAGCCGTGCCTATTCCAGCAGGATACTATGCAAGTTTGAATGTTGGACGTGATTCAAACGGACGTTATTCCATGTACTGTTACACCCTAGGGCGGAGAGTGCGTCAGTATAATTGGACATGGGTAAGTATAGTTGGCTACCCCTTCTATTACGTCAGCAACACCGTCTTATTCCAGGATGTTCAAAACGACTGGGGCATTTACGGGATGAAAAGCGTTGGAGCAGCAGGATTGAACGCCTTCCTCCAAGGGATAAATGGAGAGAATTACCACTACGATTCTCAATGGATAACCTTAGGAGGCGGAAATAACCCATCGCAAGTCCAAGTTAAACTTTCAGCCACCGCAAGATTCTATTCGAATTATTATGGGATATACCCCTACCCAGATCAAACTGCAACAAGAGCTGTCCCCTCATGGATTGAAACTAGATATAATCTAACAGCGACAGCATACATTTTTAATCCAGAAGCCGTTGGAGGAAAAACATGGATTGCTGGAGCCACTTTTGTTCACAGGAGCGGTTCTGGCAAACTTATTCCAATCGGATTAACTAGAACCACCGATATAAGGATCGCAGCGTTGGGGGTTCTATCTTATTACGCGCCAAGATTGTTCCGATCCGAATATACAGCTACAGGTGCCACTAGGCTTGTTGTTTTGCAGCTTGGGCAAGTGGGAGGTGTATAACCTTTGAAATGTAAAGGTCAATTTTCGCTTATTGCCGCCTTGCTCGTCGCTGTTATATTAATAGCCACGGTCATAATCACTTATTCTGTTATACGTACTAGCCCGGTTTCAGACATGCCGCAAGTTTTAAGCGCTATAGACGAAACCAACTTAGCCCTAAGACAGGTCTTAGGCTTTACAATAGGCTACTATGGCTCGGTTTTAAAGGTAACTGGCAACGTGACGTATGCGAGAATTCTGGCTGAAAAATACCTTTGCAGTGGACTAATCCACATAGCAAACATGCATCCAGACTGGGGCACCTCCTTTAACGTTGAAGAAATAAACCTTCAAACTCGTTGGTTTGAAAAAGTAAGCTACAGCGGTGGAGATTTAGCCGTAAGCTATAACCTTACTGGATTAGGAATTTATGGAATATCCTATAAAATTGCGTGCAAATTAACCGTAAACGTAACTGGCTCGTCGGACAACAAAGCATATTTAAAGATAGAGGAGAAGATGGGGGATGACGTTAGACCAGTAACAAAACTTGGAAAGAGCAACTTCAATTTTTATAGATACAATTATAGTACCTCAACATGGGAGTTGGTTGGGCCGTCAAATGAACCAGAAGCAACTTCCGATGGTTTATACTCCATTGATTTGCCATTCGGAGTAGATTCAGACTCTTTTATGATTCAAGTAGAAGATCAAAGGGGTATATTAGTTACAGCGGCATCTTTCACACGCTATACATATACGCTAGCCTGGAACCCAAATGCAACGCTGATCAACGGAGAGTCTTTTGAAGGAGTTTGGCCCCCCTCAGGGTGGACTGCAACTGGAATTTGGACTAAAACCAGCATAGCTTACAAAGGAAACTATTCGGCTGGTTTCGTTGTTCAGGGTAAAAGTGAATCTGGAATTTTAACGACAAGCGCCCTTAACTGTTCTGATGCTTCTGCAATCTATATAGAGTTCTGGTATAGAAACGACGGTTGCTCTAGTGGCGAATTTTTGCTTGAATATTACAACGGAGCTGAATGGAGAAATATCACCGATTTAGGAACAAGGTCGTCTGGAATGGGGTGGCTTTGCTATCGGCAAAAGATCACTGACAGCCAGTATTTTAAGCATAACTTCCAGGTTCGATGGAGAGCTGTGGATGTTGACAGCAAGGAATCTGTTTATGTCGATTATGTCACCATAAAAAAAGAGGTTAACCTACTAAAGCCGAACGAGCCAATAGTTGTTGAACTTCTGCAAAACGGCACCATGCGCTGGCTTGGTCAAAATTTAATGTTTATGACGCAAACAAAACCTATACCTCCCATACCGGTGAAATCAATACGTGTAAATCAGACAATAAATGGTGTTAACCGTGAGGTCCCGTTCCAAATTGAGGACTGGGCTTCAGACTACAAGGTTCCATTAGGCTTAACGAATAATGCAAGCCTTTTCAGTAATAGAAACATGATTGTTTTCCTTATAAACAAGGATGTTTCAAAGATCACTGTCTGGTGGAACGGAAGCGATAAGGCAACACAGACACCCTACGCGTATGTAAACCGCTATTTTAACGATCAACCACCTGATGTCGGCGGTGAAATCGGAACGCTAAGCAATAGATTGTTGACCTTAACCATAGACGCTTCTGGCAATTCTTTCCTCGTAAAGTCGAGGGTAACTACGACTGGAATAGAGGTTACAGCCAGATTTATGCGAGCAAACAATGAATGGAGCGTATATGGCTCTAATCCGGCTTACGCAATTTATAACGGGATAGTTAGGGATATAGTTCATGCAGAAGCAGAATGGGAGAAAAATCCGCCAAGGGATCTTGGCGGCATTCCAGACTGCGCCAACGTATATTCACATATTATTATAATGTTACCAGCGAACGCCACATATTATACGTATCAACTGCGACTAATATTCTTGGAATCCAGCGGAAGCCCAAGAACCATTACAGATCTCTGTCCCATCCGAATCAGCACAACGGCAAGCGGTCAGTTTTCCGCTTTAACTGAAAACGGCACTTTGGGACTTTATCCAAGAGTTTCCACAACCTCAAATACTCTCTTCTATAACATGTCTAATGTTTGGCAGCATCGCTGGAGCCAACTCTGGAACCAATCGCTTAACAGAGGTTTTGGAATCATGTTTCCAATAGACTCCAATGTAAGACTCTATTATTTTGATTCAATGGCAAGTGATAAGACGGGATGTCTAAACGTTTCTATTTCAAGTTCTATCAAATTCATCGAATTATCGCCAGTAAAGCGTTTTCAAGTCTATGGTTTCACTTCTAGTTTGGATATTTGCTGGTATGGTGCCGTAGTTACCTTCGACAACACCACACCTGTATATCATGTGGTTGATGGTGTTCCAACTGGTTTGTGGATTCTCGTGGCGTATCCGCCTGTCGTATCCCTTGTTGCTGAAGGGTGATTTTGAATTTGGATTTCAAGTTCATATGAGTTAAATAAGCAATTGCTAAATTTCCTAAACTGGTATGGAAGGTGCTGTCATGAACATCAAACCCCTTTCAAAATCTAGAATGGGTATATCCCCGATTCTTGCTACCCTCCTATTAATCGTAATAGCTGTGGCAGCCATTGTTGTAACCTATGCATGGATAATGACCTATATGAGCAGTGCTGGACAGCAAGCAGGCGTGAGGCTTTACGAGGCAAACGTCAGATTCTATAATGAAAGTGGAGTAAAGAAAATTGATATCGATGTAGGAAACGCCGGGACATCCGACACGGAGATAATCAAAGTTTACGTAAATGGCGAGGATAAAACGCCCTCGCAAGGCTTTCCGTTGAAGTTGCCAGCCGGCGAAATAAAGAGAATCACATTGAACTACGATTGGACTAGTGGAGCGACCTACCACTTCAAGATAGTCCCGAAAACAGGAACATCTCTAGAGTTCGACGAAGAGGCAAAATAACTTCGCCTTCAACATTATTAAATTATTTTAGTTTGCACTAATATTTAAACCCAAACAGTGTTAAACTGCCAACGAGAAAGTTGCGGTGTGTATATGCAGCTGCTTATTGAAGCTGCTAAAACATTTGTATCTCTCTTATTTCTTCTCTACGCTTCTTGGAGCGATTATAAAACTCGCGAGGTCAGCAATAATGTTTGGGTTCTTTTCGCTCCCCCGGCATTCGCTTTAACCTTTGTTGAACTTTTCCTTTTTGATTTTTCTGCTCTACCTCTTTTCGGTTTATGTTTTGGCTTAACAGCCGCTTTTGCCATCATTCTGTTTTATGCTGGCGGTTTTGGCGGTGCAGATGCGAAAGCTTTGATGTGTTTGGCTTTGGCCTTACCCTTTTATCCACGGGAACTTTTTTCGCCGTTTTCCGGCGAGGTTTCTCCTTTTATGGACAAGTTTTTCCCTTTGACTGTTTTTAGCAACGCTGTGGTTCTTGCGGCGTTAGCCGCTGTCTATCTTCTCATCTACAACTTGGCGTGGCGGTGGAAAACTGGTGAGCCCCTTTTTGAGGGTGAACAGAGAAGCGAGTCTGTTGGCAAGAAAATCCTAGTGCTTTTGACGGGCTACAAGGTTTCTGTTTGGAAGGTTAAGGAGAGGTGGCACCTTTACCCCTTAGAGGACGTGGAGAAAACCCAGGACGGGATTAAAAGAAAACTTGTGGTTTTTCCAAAAGACGAGGGCAGAGATGCCACTGTTGAAAGGCTAGAAGATGCAGTCAAAAGTGGTGAGGTTCCAGAAAAGGTTTGGGCAACTCCGGGTTTACCCATGCTCATATTCGTTACCGCTGGCCTTGTGATTGCACTCTTTTATGGCGACATAGTTTGGAATTTTGTCCGCTTCCTTCTTGGATGAACCTGCCAAAAGTGTTAATTTGCATAGCCAAGATCTTTCATGGGAAGGGTTGAAAGTTGCTGGACGAATACTTAGAAGAGGTTAAGGTTTCTCTGAAGAGGCTGGAGACGGAGAGAAGAATAAGTGTTGTTGTTATGCCGGACTTTTTCTTGGACAGGTTTGTTGCTTTAAACTTTGACTGGAAAACCTTCGCGGGGGCTGTTGCAAGGGTTGTGAAACGGAAGGGTGGAAGCATAGACGGTGTGGTTCAAAGAGACTTTAGAGGTGGGAATGCGGTGAACGCTGCTTCAGCCCTGGCCCGTTTAGGTGCAAATGTAACTCCAATAGTATGCACCGACAAGTTTGGCTTTCAACTCCTAAAGCTTTACCTTAAATCGCCAAGAATCTGCTTGTCCCACGTTAAAATTGTTGAAAAGCCTTCTCTAACAACGGCCTTGGAGTTTCAGGTGGCAGAGGGGATAACAAACGTTATGTTGAGGGATGTTGGTTCATTGGCGGATTTTGGGCCCCAAAACCTTGACGAAAAAGACTTTGAAGTCGTTGAAAACGCTGATTACGTGTGTGTCTTTAACTGGGCTGGAACGAGAAAATTCGGAACAGCCCTAGCCCAAAAAGTTTTTCGGCATGTTAAAGCAAGAGGCAAGGGTAAAACATACTTCGACTCTGCGGATCCAACTCCAAACAAAGAAAAAACGCGAGACTTGACAGGAAAGGTTTTGCAAGCAAACCTTGTTGACATATTAAGCCTAAACGAGAATGAAGCAACCTTTTACGCCTCCATCTTGAACCCAAAGGTAAAAAGTCTAAAGCGAAAACTTGATTTTGAAAGGCTGGCTTTAGAGTCAGCCAAAGTATTGGCCGAACACTTAAACGCGAGAATAGACTTGCACACCACAAGCTTCTCTGCAACCTTTATAAGGGACAAATGGACCGTTGTTCCAGCGTTCAAGGTTCCAGTGTTAAGAGCCACAGGCGCCGGTGACGCTTGGAACGCTGGAAACATAGTTGGCGACGCCTACGGGCTTCCAGACGCTGTTAGGTTAACATTGGCAAATGCTGTAGCCGCCTATTACGTTTCAAGTCCAAGGGCGGAGCACCCAACCCCCGGGCAACTTGTAAAATTCTGTGACAAGCTGAAAGGCAGGTGGAAGACCAAAACAGATAAAAGTTAGGCTCTTAAAGAAAGCAACAGCAAGTTTGGAGATGCTTTCATGCCGACGGAAATCTTCGATGTAGACAAATTCGTGGAAATAAGCGAAAGAGCTGAATACTGTGCAGTAAAACGCTTAAAAGATGTTGTAAAACTGAAACTTCGCACGCCAAAAATGCTTTACACTTTGAAGGTTGAACCTTCAAGGGCTGAAGAAGTCATTAAAAAGCTTCGATGTGAAATCCGCGAAGTATAAGTTTGGCGTAGCACTCGGCTTAAAACAGTTGCGTAAAAAGAAGAGGAAAGGAATGGCGTTTAGCTTCTGAACTTCTGCAGTTTCGCCAAGAGCTCTTTGTCGCCTTCATAGTCTCCGGCGCATGTGGCTATTACCCCATCCACTAGCCCGTCAAGTTTGCTGGCGACTTCCTCGACGCGGTCTATTGTCGTGGTTGTTGGCCATCCTATCATTTTCACCATTTCAGCGTTTTTCGGCGTTCCAATTAGGAAATACGTGTATATCGGCTTGTTTAGGCGTTTACACTCCTTTGCCACTTGCTCTAGCATGGGGAAGGTTTTGTCCTCAAGCCTCATGAAGAAGACGAAGTCCCAAGGCTCTTTGGCGCGGGCTATGGTTTCTTCAACAGTTTTGCGGGCTGTGAGCAAGCATCCCAACTTAACATTTTTCAAACGTATAGTGTTACGTAGAAAGTCCCTTGCTTCCTCAGAGGACTTGAACATTTTTATTGGTTCGCCGTATTTGGGTATGTCTCCCATTGTTAAGACAAGACCGTCTAGGCCAACGGCGTCTGCGGCTAGGGCTAAACCTCCAACCTCAACTGGTCCCTTATAATGTAATATAAAGATTGGTATTACTATTTTGTCTGGATATTTTGTTTTGAGCACGCATCCAACTGCTGTCCCGCTTGGCGCTGGCATGCCGGCGGCGCTGTCGGTTATGTTCCATCCGTCTACGAAGTCTTTAACTTCTTCAGCCAACTTCAAGAACTTGCGGGTTGGAACAAACTCGTGCAATATTTTCATCAAACATCATCTCTCTTGCCTTCTAAAGGGAGAAGCTTCAAAATTAAAGTTTTGCGTGCCACAGTCACGGTAACCTCAAGGCGAAACTGTTAGAAACTTATACACCCATACTTTTCATCTAAGGGGCCGTTATGAACATTGTTCAGATAATTGGAGTTGAGGGCGTACCCATTGTTAAAGCGGGAGACAATATCGCCGAGCTGATATGCAGGGCTGCGGAAAAACAGGGCACTCCGGTACAGGATGGCGACATAATAGTGGTAACCCACGTGGTTGTGTCCAGAGCCGAAGGGCGAATTGTAAACCTAAGTGAAGTTGTGCCCTCAGCTTTTGCAAAGAACGTTGCCGAACTTTACGGTAAAGACCCAGCCTTGGTTGAAGTTGTCCTTAGAGAAGCCAGAAGCATTCGACGGATGGCAGACGGCAAAATAATAACCGAAACCCGTCATGGTTTTGTCTGCGCCAATTCCGGCGTGGACAAGTCCAATGTGCCGGGAGAAAACTATGTGGCGCTTCTGCCAGAAGATCCAGACGAGTCAGCTAGAAAGATCCGATCTGAGATCAAGCGTTTAACAGGCTGCGACGTGGCTGTAATAATTTCTGACACGCATGGTCGACCATTCAGGGAGGGCGAGATAAACGTTGCTGTAGGTGTTTCTGGCATCAAGCCCATAAGAGACCGAAGAGGTGAGAAAGACTTGTTTGGTTATGTTTTGCGGGTTAAACAAACCGCCGTTGCAGATGAACTTGCCTCAGCAGCCGAACTAGTTATAGGGCAAGCCGATGAAGGGGTTCCAGCGGCTATAATTCGTGGATACAAGTTTATAAAATCTGAAGATGCCAAGGCGACAGAGCTTGTTAGACCAAGAGAAAAAGACCTTTTCGTTTAAGGAGGGCTTTATGCTGGACGGCGAAGCTGTTAAGCAGCTTAGAAGCGTTGACTGTTTAGAAATAGTCTGCCTTATGGACAACTGTGTAGACCTTACGTCGTCTATTGAAAGGGAAGAAGTTCAAAACGTGAGAGTTTGGGTTCCAAAACGCATGGGCAAAGAATGGGCTGACAGAAATTTCCGTCTTCCAATAGCGGAGCACGGCTTATCCCTACTTGTCAAAGTGTCCCGCAACGGCGAATCGCATACGGTCCTTTTTGACACTGGCATAAGTCCAAATGGGGCTGTTTTAAACGCTGAAGGCATGGGCATAAATCTCAAGGACATAGAAGCCATAGTCCTGTCGCATGGACACCACGACCACTGCGGCGGGTTGCCAAGCTTTGTCAAGGCTGTTGGCAAGAAAAATTTGCCAATAATAGTGCATGAGGACATGTTCAAGACTCGCGGCGTTGCCAACAAGGATGGCAGTATAAGGAAATATCTAGCTTTCCCGTCTGAAAACCAGATAAAGCCGGCGGTTTTCGTAAAAACAAAGCATCCGAGTTTATTGGCTGGAGACATGATGCTGGTAACCGGTGAGATTCCCCGCCAAACAGACTTTGAAAAGGGCTATGTGCAGCAACGTGTCCTCATCAATGGTGTCTGGCACCCCGACCCGTGGGTTTGGGACGACCGAGCACTAGTTGTCAACGTTAATGGTAAAGGGCTTGTGGTGGTGTCCGGATGCGCCCACGCCGGCATCATCAATACGGTTCTTTATGCCAGGCAAATCACTGGGATGTCGAAGATTTACGCCGTAATTGGCGGTTTCCATTTATCTGGAAAAGGCTTTGAAGGGCTAATAAGCAAAACTGTGAAGATGCTTAAACAATTTAACCCAGAAGTTATCGTGCCGATGCATTGCACTGGCTGGAGGGCTGCCTTCGCCATAGCAGAAGCCATGCCGAAAGCCTTTATCTGGAATAGTGTTGGAAACCTTTACACTTTTAGGGCGTAAGCTTGTAAACTAAAGATTTAAAAGCGAGGTTTTTGAAAATATGCACTTCAAAATTATGGAGTTGAAAGGCGGTGATTAGAGAGAAAAGGCAAACTCCTTTCTTTAAAAAGAAGCTTGAGCCAATAGAGGTTAGAACTCCGAAAAAAATTTCGGAACTGCTTGCAGAAATGGCTAAAACTGGATTTCAAGGCAGAAAACTCGGCGAAGTCGTCGAAGTTTGGGAAGAAATGCTTAAAGACGATGTAGTAATCTTTTTCGGGTTCGCCGGCTCCATGAGCACCACGGGACAGTGGAAAATTGTTAATTGGCTTATTGAACATCGCTTCATAGACGTTATTGTTTCGACGGGTGCAAACATTTCAGAAGACATTTTAGAAGCCATGGGGGGCACATACTGGCAAGGGCATCACATGGTTGACGACAACCAACTTTTACAATATAAGATTGATAGGTTTTATGACGTTTTTGCTGACGAGCTTGAGTATAGGCAGATGGAAAGCCTCATCGCCAACTTCATGAAAAAGGTTAATCCAAACCGCAAATACTCTTCCGCCGAGTTTCTTCACCTCTTTGGAAAAGAGCTTTCCCAAATGGGAATTAAAAGCATAGTGGCAACAGCCTACGAAAACAAAGTGCCAGTCTTCTGTCCAGCCATAGTTGACAGCGGCTATGGCATAGCCTACCTCCTTAACCGAAAATCTGACAGCAACTTTGACATAACCATAGACCAAATGCGGGATTTTGAACAGCTTGTTGACATAAAAGCCAAGGCGGCGCCGGAAAGCGGTGTAATCTACATAGGCGGCGGCGTCCCCAAAGACTTCATTCAACTAACCACCGTTGGCAGAAGCTTGACTGAATCCAGAAAATATGAGAGGGTTTATCCGCACAAGTATGCCATACAAATCACCACAGACGCGCCGCACTGGGGCGGCTTGTCTGGCTGCACTTTTGAGGAAGCCATAAGCTGGGGCAAAGAAGCCAAAGAGGGACGTAACGTGCAATGCTACTGTGATGCGACGATAGCTCTTCCAATAGTTGTCCACGCCTTAGCCGAGAAAGTTGATAAAAGAACGAAGGTTCCAGACTTGTCTTGGCTGTTTAAGGGTCTACAATAGGGCTTCGGCGCAGCGAAATGGAGAAAGTAAGAGACTTCGAGCTTTCGAAAGGTATTTCCGCCGGCTCTCTTGTACGACAGATGCTTGCAAGCGGAGGTTTTACGGCCAAAAACCTTGCAGTCGCCGTAGACATCCTCGAAGCCATGTTGAAAGAGAAAAGCATCATCAACTTCCTTTCTTTTCCGGCATGCATTGTTGCCACCGGCACCCGCGGCGTAATCCGAGAAATGGTTAAACAGAAATGGTTTCACGTTGTAGTCACAACATGTGGCACTTTAGACCACGATTTGGCGAGGTGTTACCGCGACTACTACCATGGAGACTTCTACATGGACGACAAAGAACTCCACAGGCGGGGCGTAAGCCGAATAGGCAACGTGCTTGTGCCAAACGAGAGCTACGGCGAAATCATCGAAGAGAAAATGACGGATTTTTTAAGCAGCATTTACGCTGAGGGCAAACGGGAGCTTGCTACCTACGAGCTTTGCTGGGAAATTGGCAGGCGCTTAAACGAAAACTCGATACTATATTGGTGCTGGAAAAACAATATTCCCGTGATCGTGCCGGGCATAACCGACGGCGCAGTAGGCTATCAGCTGTGGCTTTTCAGCCAAGACCACAAAGACCTAAAAATCAACGTGCTAAAAGACGAGCAACTCCTAAACGACATGGTTTGGCAAGCCAAAAAATCCGGAGCCCTAATAATAGGCGGAGGCATATCAAAACACCACGTCCTATGGTGGAACCTGTTCAAAAAAGGATTAGACTACGCGGTTTACATAACGACCGCCGTCGAATACGACGGAAGCCTGTCTGGGGCACGTCCAAGAGAAGCCATATCATGGGGCAAAATTCGTGAAAAAGCAAAAACAGTAACAGTGGAGACAGATGCTACAATAGCTCTTCCGTTGGTATATGCGGCATTGCTTGAAAGGCTCTAAACGGAAATTTTGGCAATCGTTATTTACATGCTTTATTGCTGATATGAATTTCCGCTTCTGAATTTTTAAAAAATAACGAGATAGAATTAGGGTCTACAATCTCTTAGAAGGAAGCCTTAGATGTGGAAAATACTCAAACAGGCTTTTTGTTTGCTTGTGGTGTTCGTTGCTTGCAGCCAAGCCCTACTAGGATTCAAAGGAGTTTCCAATATAGCGGAATTGCCCAGCGATATCGAAGGCTTGGGTGATCGTGGGGAGTTCTCGCTTCTCGACGCCAACAACAATAAGATTGTTGATTCTTTAGAAAGGGAAATCCAAGAGAAGCCCTCACAAATCATGCGAGTTTTAATCCAGTACCGTGATGGCTGTTTCGACATTTTTGTCGGCGAGTTAAACAGCCTCGGCTGTGCAGTCGACATCAAGTACAAGTATTCACTGGTGAGTGTTGTTGTTGCTAATGTGCCTGCGGAGGCTGTCCCTCAAATAGCAAAGCTCCCCAGCGTTTTGCGCATCGAGCCCGACGCCCAAGTTCAAATAACCTTGGACACGGCTGTGCCGGTAATCAACGCAGATAGGGTTTGGTCTGATTATAGCCTTCATGGCGAAAACCAGACGATAGCAATTTTGGACACTGGCATTTGGCCTGAACACCCCGACTTTCAGGGCAAAATCGTTGGATGGGCTGACTTCATTAACAGCAATCCAGAACCTTACGACGACAATGGGCATGGAACTATGGTTGCCAGCATTGCCGCTGGAACTGGCGCTGGCTCTGATGGAAAGTATAAGGGGGTTGCTTACATGGCGAAAATAGTCGCCGTAAAAGTGCTGGATAACATTGGCAGAGGATACACAAGCACCATCCTCGACGGGCTTCAATGGGTTTCGGAAAATAAAAACATCTACAATATTACGGTTACTAATCTAAGCCTAGGCTCCATCGGCCCATCAGACGGCAAGGATGCCCTAAGCCTGGCATGCGACTGTCTTGTTGACGAGGGAATAGTGGTTGTGGTTGCGGCTGGCAACTTTGGACCGAAACCATATACGGTTGGCACTCCGGCGGCTGCAGAGAAGGTTATTGCGGTGGGAGCTATTGATAGGTCCACGAATCTTGCGAGTTTTTCAAGCAGAGGACCAACTTTGGATGATAGGTTTAAGCCAGACATTTGTGCTGTAGGTGTAGCCGTAACAGCGGGCTCGCTGCCATACCTAAAATATCCGGAGATGCGATGGCAAATTTACCGGTCCGTGAGTGGGACATCAGCAGCGGCGCCCATGATAGCCGGAGCTGCAGCACTACTAAGACAAGCTCACCCAGAATGGTCTCCGGAAAAAGTTAAGGCGGCTTTGCTGACCCGGGCTGTTCAAAAGGGAGGCGGCATAAATAATGACTATGGCTATGGAATCGCAAATGTATTCGAAGCCTTACAAGGGCCTAAGCCAACATTAACAATAAACACGTGGAAGTTTATCAACGGTGTGCCAACATTTCCGGAGGCAAGAGCCTATGCGCAAAGAAGTCCAGAGCCCTATGTTCTGGTGAAGGGAGCATGGTTTGCGCCAAATTCGCTGCTTACTTTAAAATGGGATAATACGACGATTCTTGCCGAGAACGTTCAAGTGGATGAAAATGGGGCTTTTGCAGTGAATGTTACAATTCCCCGTTCAACATGGGGCATTCACCATGTAAGCGTTTGGGGGTCAGAAAACTTCATAACACAGCACGCCTACGAAATCCTCAGACCAACCCTCGCATTTTCAGCCTCAGAACTTTTCCAGACAACCATAGACTTCGGAAGACCAGGCGTGACAATATGGGCAAAGGGCGAATACTATGACCCAAATGGCGTTGTGACAATAAAATGGGATAACACAACAATCCTTGCAGCCGATGTCCCAACAGACTCTAGTGGGATATTCAAAACGCCAATAACTATTCCGCTAGATGCAAGCGCGGGCATACACTATGTTAGTGTATGGAATGAAACTGAATTTGCAACCCAAAGAATAATTCACATATTGATGGTTACACCGGTAAGCGGAGTAATAAGCGAAAATACCACATGGACAAAGTACGGCAGCCCCTATAATCTAACAGGACACTTAATTATTGACGAGTTTGCATCATTAACCATAGAGCCAGGGGTTGAGATAAAGGCAAACGGCCATAGAATATGGGTTAATTCAAACGCCAAACTTAACGCAACCGGAACACCGTCCGAACCAATAATCTTCAACGGAACAGGAATTCAACTTCGAGACGTTGCAGAAAACGCTAGCATAACTATTAAAAACTGTATAATCACAAAGGCCCAATATGGATTTTATGCTCCACCCACGCCATGCCGACTTGTAAACGTAAACATATCAATTGAAAACTCCGTCTTTACGAAAAATAACGAAGCCATATCCATGGAGACAATCAATATGCCTATCGCCACAGTCTCAATTTACATACTTAACAACAAGATAGTAGAGAATTATGGCGACGCAATAAACATAGGATCTGGTGGGGGATTATCCTTCAATGAAATTCGCATAGTGAATAATACAATCGTTTCAAACGCTGGTAATGGAATTGTATTTTGGGCTTATGGGATAAGTGGCGTGCTTGAAATAGCTGGAAACACCATAAGATCTAACGATGGGGATGGCTTACGGATTTGCTGGTATGGTTTTCCGCCCATGCCCATAACCAGAAATCACATAGCTTACAACAGCGGAGCAGGAATATTCATGTCAATACCTGGAACAACTTTTGGTGGAGATACAAAACCTTTGATAACGCAAAACTACATTGCACGAAATGCTTATGGCATCGTAGTTTATAGAGGGGGTGAATCAGACGTCCCTGAACACATCCCAACAATCTTCTTTAATGACATTCACTCTAATGCGTACTATGACCTTGAAATATTGAATACCGGGGATCGAAAGTACAATGCAACCTATAACTATTGGGGAACTTTGAGCGCCAACGAAATAAGCCAGAAGATATGGGATTTCTACGATGACTTCAGCTTGGAAAGGGTAGTTCACACACCGTTCCTTAATATGTCCACTAGGGCTTCAGTTTTTGGATACTTAACAGATTCCATGACAGGATTTTCAATAGCGAACGCCACTATAGAAGCAGAAGGCCCAATCTACGTTTACAGTTATAGCAACGGCACCGGATACTTTATGATCGATGGACTGCTGCCCGGAGAATATGTGATCAAAATATCAAAGGAGGGCTATGAAACTTTCACATGGTTTGAAAGCGTTGGGGCAGCGCAGGCTTTTGAATCAAGCATCAGTATGAAGAGGCTTGAAGGTTATGCTGGCGAAGCAGAAACGACCGTCATTTTCGACGTGTTTGTAGATGGAGAAACCTACCATGTTGCCGTCACGACAAATTCCACAATATCAAACTTCAACTTCAGCCTAGAAAATATGCAAATAAGCTTCAAGGTTGCCGGCGTTGATGGAACAACTGGCTTCTGTAACGTGACAATACCAAACACGCTTCTAGGAGGGCCATACACTGTGTTTGTTAACGACACTCCAATAACGCCTATAATGACAAGCAACAGCACCCACACATTCATCTACTTCACCTACAACCATAGTGAACACACCGTCAAAATTGTGGGGACATCAGTAATCCTGGAATTCCCCACGACGCTGCACCTGTCAGTTTTAGCAGCTCTATTATTAACGACTATGGCTTTGGCTTTCGGTAAAAACAGTAAATAACCCCCTTTTTCTCTTGATTTTTAAAGTTAACAATGATTTTCAGCAATAACCCGCCGAAATCTGTGGTTGGCGATAACGGGAGGCATGTTTGAAGTTTATTATTTTGTCCTTCGTGTTTTAAACGTTTATATGAAATGAAATTGTAGTTTGACGATGTGGTTGCTCTGGAAACTTTAGAATCTCCTATATGGAAGAGTTAGCCAATCGGGTTAAAGTGGTGTTTATGAAGGTGGCTGTTTCTGGTAAAGGCGGCGTTGGCAAGACTTTTGTTGCTGGCGGTTTGGCTGTCGCCCTAGCGAAGAGAGGATTTAAAACTATTGCTATTGACGCTGATCCTTCGCCTAATCTCGCCCTAACCTTGGGCTTGTTGCCAGATGAAGCTAGCCGCATCGTGCCCATATCCGAGAACAAACAACTCATTGAAGCAAAAACTAGTACCGGCTACGCTGGTGTCTACCGCCTAACATTCACCGTGGACGATATTGTGCGGGACTACGCTGTTGCAACGCCTCTAGGCGTAAACCTCATCGTCATGGGAACAGTGCGTGCTGTTGGAGCGGGGTGCACTTGCCCGGCTAATGCTGTTGTGCGTTCGCTTTTGCGGCATTTAGTTGTTGAACGTGGAGAGGCTGTTGTTTTAGACATGGAGGCTGGCGTCGAGCACATGGGTCGCGGCACAGCCCAGCACGTGAACGTTATGCTTGTTGTCGCCGATGCAAACATGAAGGCGCTTGAAACAGCTAAACGCATTCATGAATTGGGCGTGAAGGCTGGAATGAAACAAATATTTGTTGTCGGAAACAAGATTGTGAACGACTTACAGAAAACGGTTATTGAGCGGTTTGCATCTGAAAACGGCTTGGCTGTTCTGGATTATTTGCCCTTCGATTATAAGGTTGTGGAAGCTGAAATGCGGGGTGAAACACCCTTAAAATATGAGGATTCAGCCGCAGTAAAGGCTGTCGAAAGACTCTGCGACAAGCTATTGCAAGCAACACCTTAATAGGATGAAAAACCATGATACCAAACACGAAACGGAAAGTGTAAACATGACGAAGATTCTAGTTACCATGGGCAGAGGAGGAACAGGCAAAACAAGCTTCGTCGCCTTAATGACAAAATACTTCATTGAATCGGGTGAAGCACCGCTGCTCCTGGTGGACGCTGACCCAGACCAGAACCTGGGCGAGATGGTTGGCGTAGACCTCCGCGCAACGGGCAAGAAAACCATTTCAGAACTCCTCGTAGAAACCTTCATAGAAGGAGGTGGAACCACCGTTGGCGTGCCACCCACAGAGCGAATTGAAAGCCGCATTTGGTCACACGGCATGTATGAAAGCGAACACTTCGACTTCATTGCGCTTGGCACAAAGTGGGTGGAAGGCTGCTACTGCCTTCCAAACGCAGCTCTAAAAGGGGCTTTAGAATCGCTTACAAAAAACTACAAATACGTTTTAATAGATTCGCCAGCCGGCTTAGAACACCTTAACAGGCGAATAACATCCAAGGTGGATGATGTTTTCGACGTAATAGACCCGTCCAAAAAGTCTTTTGACCACGTGGAACGCGCTTATCGAGTGGCAAAAGAAGTAAAAATAGAGTTCAAAAACTTCTATGTGGTGGGCGGTTTCAGGTTTCCCGAAAACTTGGAAAACCATGCTAGAAATGTTTTACCCTTCAAGTTTTTGGGAAGAATAGCCTACGACGAAAACGTTGAAGAATACGTTCTCTCCGGTAAATCTCTACTTACACTACCTTCTGACACACCGGCTTTTCTTTCAGTTAGGCGAATTATGGAAAACGCTGGATATAGAAAGGGCTAAACTGAACTTTCTTGAACAACGTTCAGCTTCATATCTTTGTTTTAAACATTCCCAGAAAAGCTTAAAACATCGGTTGATGACATTAAACCTTCTACCTTAGGTTGTGTTCACATTGAGCAAGAAAGGACTGCACGTTAAAATTGGAGAACTAAAATCAGATTTGGGGCTTATTAAAAACCTTGAATTGTCCGTTGGCAGAATAGTTGAAGAGAAATGGGCTGAACCGATGGGGCCTACGCCTTTTCCATCGCTTACAACCCTCCGCGAATGGGACATGAAGCTTTTGCAACGCTACAAACCGTTTTACCTGCCTTTCTGTGATGTTTGCTGCCTTTGCACTTTCGGCAAATGCGACCTAACTGGCGGAAAGCGTGGAGCCTGCGGCATAGACATGGCTGCCCAACAATCCCGCATTGTGCTTCTGGCGTGTTGCATAGGCGCTGCAACCCACACTGGACACGCTCGCCACTTGGTGGAACATTTGATTGAAAAGTATGGTAGGCGGATGCCATTAGACGTTGGCGGATTAAATATTCAAGTAGAAGCTCCCGTAACTAGGCTTGTTTGTGGAGTTAAACCTGAAACCCTCGGGGATTTAGAGGACATTTTGGACTATGTGGAGACGCAGATCACCCATTGCTTATCCGTCTGCCACACTGGACAGGAAGGCAACAACCTAGATTTTGAATCCAAGGTTTTTCAAGTGGGCATGCTGGACCACGTTGGTATGGAAGTGGCTGACATAGCCCAGATAGCGGCTTACAACTTTCCGAAAGGCGATCCAGATGCACCTCTCGTGGATTTGGGCTACGGCACGGTTAACATTGAAAAACCAGTCATTTTATGTATAGGACACAACGTTGTTCCATCCGTTGGCATAATCGACTACATGAAGGAGAACGGCTTAGACGGCGAAATAGAAGTTTGTGGTTTGTGCTGCACAGCCCACGATATCACCCGCTACTATAACCGGGGCAAAATTATTGGGCCAATTTCATGGCAGCTACGCTTCATAAGAAGCGGAGTTCCAGACGTTGTTGTCTTGGACGAGCAATGCATTCGCACAGACGCCCTCTATGAAGCCCAGCGGATTAAGGCGCCTGTTATTGTGGCTTCTGAAAAGAACTGTATGGGTTTGCCAAACCGCACCAACGACCCAGCCGACGCCATAGTTGAGGACCTTGTAAGCGGCAAGGCGCTAGGCGCTTTAATCCTCGACCCAGAAAAAGTTGGCGAAGTTGCCGTTAAAGTCGCCTTGAAGGTTGCGCCTTTGAGGAAGAAGTTTAAGGCTATTCCAGAAGTGGACGAGGTTCTGCAAAAAGCGAAAGAGTGCCGCCAGTGCGGAGACTGCCGAAGGGCTTGTCCCCAAGACTTGCATATTCCAGAGGCTATGAAGGTCGCCATGGAGGGCAGTTTGGCGAAGCTTGCAGACCTTTACGACTTGTGTGTTGGTTGCGGCAGATGCGAAGAGGCATGTCCCGCAGGCTTGCAAGTCCACAGTTTCATTGTGAAGGCTGGAGAGAAAAAACTTAAAGAGGAAACCTACAAGGTGCGGGCTGGAAGAGGCCCAATCCAAGACGTGGAAATCCGCAACGTTGGAAGCCCCATAGTGCTCGGCGAGATTCCAGGCGTTGTGGCTTTTGTTGGATGTGCCAACTATCCGAATGGCGGGCTGGAAGTTGCGGAAATGGTCCGTGAGTTCGCCAGCAGACGCTACATTGTTGTGACTTCTGGGTGTGCCGCCATGACCGCAGGCATGTATAGGAACGAGGAGGGTAAAACGCCCTACGAAGAGTTTACAGGCGAGTTTACTGCTGGAGGACTGGTAAACGTTGGTTCATGTGTGGCTAACGCCCACATTGCTGGTGCAGCCATAAAAATTGCAAACATATTCGCCAAAAGAAACCTACGCGCCAATTATGAGGAGATCGCCGACTACATCCTTAACCGTGTGGGCGCTGTGGGCGTCGCCTGGGGAGCCTACTCTCAAAAGGCTGCTTCAATAGCCGCCGGCTTCTGGCGTTTAGGCGTTCCAGTCATCGTCGGGCCTCATGGCATTAAGTACCGGCGTATGCTTTTGGGTAGGGCTGACCGCGAGGAGGACTGGTACGTTTACGACGCGCGCACAGGCGAAAAAGTGTATGTAGGGCCAGCGCCAGAGCACTTGTTTTATGCGGCTGAAACCAAGGAGGAAGCCATGGTCATGATTGCCAAACTTTGTATGAGGCCTAACGACACGACGAAAGGCCGCGCCATAAAACTGACTCATTATATTGACTTGCACAAGCGCTTGTATGGCACAATGCCGGAGGACATTCACCGTTTTGTGCGGACTGTTGCCGACATCCCTGTCACGATGAAGGATGAAATCGTAAAGATTCTCGAGGAAAAGGGCTGGAAGGAAACGGTGATTCCAGATCCGACGCTGTTGCCTAGACTTATAAGGAAAAAGAAGGAGTAGGAGGGGGTGGCGCATGGCGGCTGAACCTTGGCAGACGGCTGAAATTCCCGGACCCAAAAAGGCTTCTGTTATAACAAAGCCCGAAGTTGTTGTTGCCATGATTAAGCGTGCGCAGCACCCAGTCTTAGTGGTTGGACACAAGGCGGCTGAAATAGATTTTGACGGCGGAAAACTCGTGGACTTCGTTATAGGGTTTGCGAAGAAAAGCGGGATTCCAGTTGTGGCTACAGCTCACATGATAGGCGAGTTCACGAAGCGAGGCTTTAAGCCAGCGGCTTTTATGCCCGCTGTTGACATTGGTAATAGGCTTGTTGACCCTTCTTGGACCGGCGTGGACGGTAAGGGGCAGCATGACCTAGCCTTGTTTGTGGGGCTTTACTATTACATGGAATGGACGATTTTGTCGGGACTGAAGCATTTCGCCAAACACTTAAAGACGATTTCGTTGGATAATGTTTATCATCCCCATGCAAGTTGGTCTTTTCCAAACCTTTCCCACGAGGAGTGGGTGAAAAACCTTAAAGTCATATTGGAAAAAGTTTGAAAGGAGGCGAAATAGAAAATGAGCATGTTTCAAGACATACCCGTCGACGTGGGCGTAATCTATGAGGGCGAACGCATCCGCAGAAAAGACATGTACGTGGAGCTCGGCGGACCAGATGTCAAAGAAAAATTTGAGCTTGCCAGAGTCAAAAAGCCCGAAGAAGTCGAGGATGGAAAAATAACCATTATTGGACCGGACATCAAGGACATGGAGGAAGGCAAAACTTACCCCTTCGGCATTCTCATAGAGGTGGCTGGCGCCAAACTTGAACCGGAACTGGAGGGCGTTATTGAAAGGCGAATTCACGCTTACTGTAACTACATTGAAGGGTTTATGCACTTAAACCAGCGATACGACATTTGGCTGAGGCTTAGCAAAAAGTCTTTCCAGAAGGGCTTAAACTCCTTCCAATATATTGGCAAAGTTTTGCACAGACTGTTTAAGAGCGAATTACCCATAATCGAAAAAATGCAAATAACCTTCATAACCGACGCTGAAAAAGTCAAGGAGCTTTACCCACAAGCCTTGCAGATTTACGAAGCAAGAGACGCAAGGGCGAGAGGCCTCAAAGACGAGGAAGTGGACAAGTTTTATGGCTGCATTCTCTGCCAGTCCTTTGCGCCAACCCATTGTTGTGTAATAACGCCTCAGCGGTACTCCAACTGTGGCGCTATAAGCTGGTTTGACGCGAGGGCTTCAGCCAACATAGACCCGAAAGGCCCCATATTTGAAATTGACAGGGGCGAACTTCTGGATCCTGAGAAAGGCGAGTATTCAGGCGTGAATGAGGCTGTTAAAAAGAGGACTTTGGGCGAAATAACACGGGTTTGGCTTTACACGGCTTTTGGCTACCCTCATACGTCATGTGGCTGTTTCGAGGGTGTCGCCTTCTACATTCCAGAGGTGGACGGCTTCGGCATAGTCCACAGAGGCTATAAGGACGTAACAGTCAACGGACTAGCTTTTTCAACGCTGGCAGATTCGACGGCTGGCGGACGCCAAGTGGACGGCTTCCACGGCATATCCATCGAGTACATGAGGTCGCCTAAATTCTTGCAGGCTGACGGCGGCTACAAACGAGTTGTATGGATGCCTAAAGAGGTGAAAGAACGTGTCAAAAACTTCATTCCGGCAGAGCTTGTGGACAAAATCGCCACCGAAGAAGACGCCAAAACCATTGACGAGTTAAAAGCTTTCCTCAAAGCCCGCGGGCACCCAGTTGTTGAACGCTGGAAAGAAGAAGCCGTAGCGATTCCAGAGGCTGTTCCAGCTGAAGCCGAAGCAAGAGAGGAGGCTGTGCCTACGATGGCGCCTGTTGTCTCGGCGGCGACGCTGCCCATAACCGCTGGTGGATACAGAATCATATTGAAGGATGCGAAAATCTACGCTAAACGCGTCATTATCCGGGCGGTTAAAAGCGAAAAAACGGAGAAAAAGTAGGCAAGGTGAAAAGGGTTTGGCTGAAAAAAGGGAGAAAGACGAGACTGTTGCAGGTTTAAAGCTGAATTCGCGGTTATTAGAGCTTTTGGCTAAGCTTCAAGAGGTTGAGCTTGAAGACTTTGAATTGGAAGCCGGCGAACTGGAAATTTGGCTTCAGCCCGGCGCCGTGGCAGCTCCGATAATTGCGCCACCAAAGGCTGTTGCTCCACCAGTTAAGGCTAAACCAACACAGATTCTTGAGGCGGAGTTCACTCCGCCCATTGAAACATACCCCGGCAAGGTTGTCGAGGTTAAGCTTGTACGTAGAGGCGGCAAGTCCGTTGTTATTGGCGGCGAAACCACCCCGGCCTTCTACACTTTTGAGAGGCCTACGCCTCACCCGCCAGTGATATCCATCGATGTTTTCGACATGGAAGTGCCGTTGGCTAGGGCTGTGAAGATGCACGTTAAGGATGTTTTGGGCGACCCGGCGGCTTGGGCTAAGCTTGCCGTGGAAAAGTTTGGCGCAGACATGATAACAGTCCACCTCATCAGCATTGACCCGCTGGTGAAGGATGCTTCGCCCAAAGAGGCTGTTAAAACCGTCGAGGCTGTCGCCCAAGCTGTTGATGTGCCGCTGGTTATTGGTGGCTGCGGTGACCCGGTGAAGGACGCTGATGTTTTCCAAGAGGTTTGCGAAACCTTCGCGGGTGAACGCTTCTTGATAAGCTCTATCACGCGGGACATGGATGTGGAGCGCTGTGCCAAATTCATTAAGAAGACTGGACATGTGGCTTTGGCTTTCACGCCTATGGACCTAAACATCGCCAGAGAGTTAAACCGCCGCCTATACGATTTCTTAGCGAAGGAAGACATCGTAATGGACTTGACAACAGCAGCCCTAGGCTACGGCTTAGATTACGCCTTCACGAACATGGAACGCGCCCGCCTAGCAGCATTAATGGGCGACCCTGAACTGGCGCATCCCATGTCTTCTGGGACAACAAACGCTTGGGCAGCCCGCGAGGCTTGGATGAAAATGGCTCCAGAATGGGAACCCCGCGAACTCCGCGGACCATTATGGGAAGTTATAACCGCTTTGACGCTTCTGCTGGCTGGTGTAGACCTATTCATGATGATGCATCCGGCTGCGGTGAAAACGGTTAAAGATGTTATAGCCCAGCTTATGGGCGGCAAGTCTGGAAACGCTGAACGCCTAGTGGAATGGGTTACAGCCAAATTTTAGGCTGTAGATGGAGGTTTAGGCGAAATGAGTGGAAAAGAAGGCAAAGTCGGTGTTAAAGAGCTCAGCCCCATAGACGTTTACAAGCTTCTGCCCCGCACAAACTGCAAGGAGTGCGGCGAAGAAAACTGCATGGCTTTCGCTGCAAAAGTTGTAAACCGTGAAGTCCCCATTGAAAAGTGTGCGCCGCTTTTGAAGAAGGAGTTTGAGAAAGCCTACAAACAGCTTAAGGAGATGCTAAAACCAGCCGTAAAAGAGGTTGTTATCGGCACCGGTGAAAAAGCCGTCAAAATCGGCGGAAAACTTGTCATGTACCGCCACGAGCTCACCTATTTCAACCCAACAGCCATAGCCATAGATGTCACAGACGAAATGTCTGAAGACGAAATCCTAAGCCGCATAAAACGCGTCGAAGAGTTCCGCTTCGAATATATTGGGCAAACTTTGAAGCTGGACATGATTGCAGTGCGTTCCACGTCAAACGATCCGGACAAGTTTAAGGCAACGGTGCGCAAGGTAGCCGAAAACACCAAGCTGCCCATGGTGCTATGCTCGCTTAACCCAACAGTTCTGGAAGCAGGTTTAATGGCAGCGCCGAAAACACGTCCACTACTGTATGCAGCGACCAAGGATAACTGGCGGGATATGGCTGAACTAGCCCTCATGTACGGTTGTCCGTTAACGGTGTTCGCACCCGGAAACCTCAAACTGTTAAAGTCTCTGGTTAAAACCCTTGTTGAATATGGTGTGCAAGACTTGGTGTTGGACCCCGGCACTTTTGCCGGCGAAGGTTTAGCCGACACCCTAAACAATTTCACTATGATAAGGCGGGCAGCCTGCAAGCATGGCGACGAGCTTTTGGGCTTTCCGTTGATGGGCGTTCCCATGACGGTTTGGCTGGACAGCGCTGGCTTAGCCCAAGAAATCGTGAAGTGGCGGGAAGCCTATTTGGCGGCCATGCTTATAGTGCGGTTCGCAGACATCCTCATAATGCATAGCTTGGACGGTTGGGCGCTGTTGCCAAACGTTGTTTTAAGGGCGAACATTTACACGGACCCACGCAAGCCAGTTGCAGTCGAACCCGGCTTGAGGGTTTTCGGCGCGCCAGACGAAAACTCGCCAGTCATGTTCACAACCAACTTCGCCCTAACCTATTACACGGTGGCTTCAGACCTAGAATCCGCAAAAATAAACGCTTATCTGCTGGTGGTGGACACGGAAGGTCTAGCCGTAGACAGCTCCGTCGCCGGACGAAAACTAACCGCTGAAAAAATAGCTGAAGCCCTAAAGGCTTCAGGTTTAGAAAACAAGGTGAAACACAGAAAACTCATCATACCAGGCAAGGCTGCACGCCTAAGCGGAGAAATAGAAGAACTGAGCGGATGGCAGGTAATCGTTGGCCCAAGAGACTCATCAGAAATCCCCAAATTCCTACAAGAGAAATGGCAAACTCAAGCATAGTTTCCACAACTCTTTTCTAGCTTCTTTTATTCCGGTGTGATTTCGAGTTCGCAGTATGGGTCTCCTTTCGCTATACAAAATCGCTCTTTTGCTTCCATCCGCTTATTAAAAAGTTGGGCTAAGAGGCCTGCAAATATTCCTCGGACAAAATTGCTGTAAGGTTTTTTGGCTCCAACACCCAACTCACATTCGAAACATGTGTAAATCCTTATAACTGCTCGTGGAGGCTCCGCACAAGCCTCAATGACTTCCAGTTTGCCGAGGCCCATGCTGGCATATAGGGGCACTGATATCTTACACAGTATTTGGACTGGATCTTTTATGCCCAATTTTTCCGCGAAATCTTGATGTGACCTGCCATACCTCATGCCCGCTTCATATCCAGTATGATACAGGAAAGCTTCGCCAGCCGTTCCAAACTGCGTTTTCATTCCGACAATAAGCCCCTCGTAGCCCGGTCTCCGCATTATGATGG
>Ga0209080_1000454_pt1 | contig 27151 bp, 24 predicted proteins | sample JNZ110809AmetaG_FD_184123 | JGI IMG/M metagenome (GOLD analysis project Ga0209080, IMG submission 184123) | Hot spring microbial communities from Jinze hot spring, China to study Microbial Dark Matter (Phase II) - JNZ 110809A (SPAdes) (version 3) ...
GATGATATATATATAAACTTATTAAGTTATACAACCTACACCCCTACTTTGGGTCTCTCCCTTGGGTAGACCAAATCTTCACTTAAAAAGATACGTACAGCATGACGAAGTAGGTATGGGTCAAAATCAATTCAGATGTTTCTATATGGCTTTTCACCCAGTCAATGGCGCATTTGTTGTACATGAGGGTCATTCAGGAAAAATATATATGGATGGAAAAATTATATATGATTTTGCATTAATTGGTAGACCGCCTAGAGCTGGAGGAGATACTCATGGTGCTATAACATGGTCTCGAGAATACGTATTCATAGGTGGCTGGATGAAGGCTCCTCCAGGACTGCTCGTATCTACGGATAGAACTCTTGCTAAACAAGATATGAGAGAGAAGTACAGCCATATACATACAGTTGATGAAAATGGTAAAGTAGAGCTTCTATGGTCTAGGAAATGGGATGATAAACTTCCTCCAAACCATTGGTATGGAGAGGTAACAGATCTCTTGTATGATGGACATGACAATATACTGTACTTTAGTAGAGCTGATGGATATGCAGAACTAGGTTTATGGAGGATATCTCTAAATGATAAAAAAGTTGAATGGATAATTAGAAACAGGACAGTATATAAGATGGAGATGAAAGACGATAAAATATTTGCTACACTATTCAATCCAGCTCATATGGAGAAATCCGCTGTAGCTATATACGATACCCTCAGTGGAGAAAGTAGACTTATTGAAGACTTCAATTTTGCTTTAGACCCAGATAAGAAAATTTCTATAAAGAGAGATGGTGGTCAAATAGTACAGATACAAAATCGATTGATATCGTTTTACGGGGGTACACTGATAGTTAGTGATCCCTATAGAGATAGACATATTCTCTATCCGTTTCTAGAGATTGTTAGTCCCGAATCAGAGAGACCTCCATATATACCTGGACTTAGAACACAGAAGGTTTACCCCCTTGGAATACCTATTATAGCTGTTAATCCATCTGAAGGACTAACAGAACCTACACTTAGAACCACATTTGGACTCTTAGTGAGAGTAGATCCTGTTGTACCGCAGATAGTGTCTCTCTCAGGCTTCGTTTCGGGTATGATATCAGATGGAGAATATGTATATCTAGGAGCATCATATGCAAATCACTGTCCAGCATATACTTACAGAACAGGTGATGGAGGCATATATGCTATACCTGTGAAAGAGTTATTCACAAAACCTTGGAATTCTCTTAGATTATGGGTATTCGATGGATTTTATAAGCTTGATGAAACAGGTATAGAAGGATGGTTCGGTGGTATACCTCTTAAAGGATTTACTGTAAGGAAAATGAGAATATATGTATCAGATAAGGTGAAGATGAGTATTGCAGAATACAATTTGCTTACAAAAGTTTATGAAGATTCTGTAAACCTAGAGCAGGGATGGAATATAGTAGATTTATCGCCATACTATGATATAGTAGCATTTAGATTCAGCAACAATTTAGAGAAAGTGTTAGCTGAAGTAATAGTAGAACCCTAACCTATATACACAACTTTTAAATAAGATTTAAATTCTAAAACTATGTTTTCTATTTTTCGTCCTCTGGTGACTCTATGAAGCAACTCTTTATAGGAATAGATTTAGGTAGTAGTGGTATTAGGGTAGAGGTATACGATATTGAGGGAAACCTGGTAGCTATGGGTAAGGAGTCTATCCATAATCAAACTTGTGAAGAATGGTTGCGAGCATTAGAAGCTTCTGTACCAAACATTGTTAAAGAATGCACCGATTGTGAAAAACATGTATCTGTCACAAGTACCTCTGGAACCTTAATAGGTGTCAATAGATATGGTGAAGTGATTCACGGTCCCATAATGTACTATGAAAGAATTGATGAATGGTACGAAAAGATCAAAAACTATAGCTCTATCAAGAAGTTGAACGAGAAAGGTGTTAAAATAGATCAAACATCACCTCCTGTAAAGATCCTGAAGTTAAAGATTGAACACCATGATATCTACAGTAACGTCCACTGGTTTATTTCACCAACAACATATCTTCTATACAAGCTGTACTATGATGAAGGCGAGATATGGGAAGATGTATACATGGACTACACAAATGCCTTGAAGTTCGGCATAGATATCACATCTTCTCCACCAACATGGTTCTACCCACTATATGATGAACTAGGTATAGATGCAGATAAATTACCTAAACTAGCTCCAGTAGGTGAAGCTATAGGTATTGCAAAAAGCAGATTTGCTGAAAAAATTGGTCTTAAAAATGCTAGACTTTATCAAGGGTTAACAGATGGTAATGCTGCAGCTATAGCTGGTGGTGCTATAGATATAGGGGACATAAACATGTACATAGGTACAACAACTGTACCGAAGATAGTTGTTGACAGAATTGTAACTCATCCAGCACTTTATTACCATATACATCCGATAAAGGGGTATTTAGCAGGATCTGCAACAGGATTTACTGGAGCATTTCTCTCATGGTATTCAGAAAAAGTCCTTGGAATGCCTCTAGATAAGGCTTCTGAGTATGTCGAGAAAGTTAAAGCTGGTAGCGAGTATATGTTCTTTCCCTATGGCGATAGAGGTCCTACATACAATCCGTTATTAGAGCCAGCTATAACAGGTATAAAGATTTCGGATGAACCTAGAGAAATACTTTTAGGGAGATTCATTAGAAGCATTATGCTTGGAATAACATTGCTTGAAAACTATTTTATTGAATTATTTAGAGAGCTCTTCAGTATAGATACAAATTGTGTCAATTTAACTGGTGGTGGCACCAAATCCAAGATATGGAACAAGATTAGAGCCTCAGTATATGGAAAGAAAATCATAGTTCATGGAGATCTTGTTGGTACAGGGGTAATAATACCCTTATTGATTAGAAACAGATTCTATAGCTCTATAGATGAAGTTAAAAGAATGTTCTTGAAGCCTATTGATACTGTAGAACCTGATGAAGCTTTGGTTGAGGTGTATAGACCATATAAAGATGCATTCATAAGGAGATGGCTAAAATTGCAAGATCTATATAGAGCTTGAGACTCGAAATTTAATCTCTATATATGATAGCAGGTTTTTCAGGAAGAACTTTGTTGATTCCGAAGCTCTAAATGGTAAAACTATTACTGCCTCTTTTTTAAGCTCTTCATCAGCATCACCTGTTGCTACACCTATTCCTACAGCTTTAATCATGTCAATATCTGTTACACTATCACCTATAGCTACAGCTTTTTTGAGATCCATACCGAGTTTCTCAGCCACAATTCTGATACCTGAGCTTTTTGAACAATACTTAGGGTAGATATGTATGACGTAACCTGTGTATAATGCATGGATATCTGGGTATAGATGCATTATCTTTTTCTCAAGCTCTCTAACAGCATGAACATCACTCCTGATTTCTTTAGGTACATGAAATGCCCTGTCACATAATCTGTAAGCGTTACTTGGTGATGGCTTGAGACTGAAACTTTTTGAGATTACATCAGCTAAACTATCTAGAGATTCTTTACATATCTTTAAGACTTCTTCATGCATCTGAATGACGCAACCATTCTCAGCTATAAATATAGATGAAAGACCCAGGTATCTTTGCAAAGTCAGTACCACTGGATAAGCATTACCAGAAACGAGATACACAGGAACACCTTTCGACTCTAATTCTCTCAAAAAACCAACTACTTCAAGATCCATCACGTAGCTACCTCTAGCTACGGTCATCACGCCATCTATATCAATGAAGAGAGCGCTTGGAATATTACTATAAAGATATCTTTCAAGTATATCATATAGATTCATGAATTTCTACCCAAATATTTCATAGACTAGGTAATAAAGTAGAAGATATTTATTTAAAAATAATTGTCTTTATTTATATCGGTCTCACATATCCCCATTTCTCGAGAGCTTTCCTAAGTTCTGGATGATCTTTAGCATAATCATCTAGAGGTATTCCTTTGACGATAGCTTCTAGTGCTTGTCGGATAGCAGCTGCACCAGCTCTAGGACCGTCTGGATGACCTATAGTGCCGCCACCTACTTGTATAACACAATCTCTACCTAATACTTTAACAACCTCTGGAAGAGTTCCTGGATGTAGTCCTCCAGATGATGTTGGTACTGATGGTTTTATATGGTAGAAGTGTTGCTCGAGATGGAATATATCATCTTTATCTGGTGTGAATGGATCTTCTCTAAGTACTTTAGCATTCCTTATAACATCTATGGTCTTTGCCTCTAGCTTACCTACTTCTGGTGTACCTATATGTAGTTGATCAACACCTATTATCCTGAAAAGTTTAGCTAATGTGAACATTGAGATACCGTGGTATGGATTTCTCGTTATAGCTGCATGCATAGCTCTATGTGCGTGGATAGCTAGACCGTATTCTTCAGCTAGATCTCTGATATATGTTAGAGCAGACCAACCTGTGACAACTACATCAACCATTATGTATGGGTTACCATAATCAGCTACAAGCTTTAGTCTTTTCTCCATTTCCCTAACATCAGCAGTAATGTTAGCAAACCATACCTTTCTCTCACCTGTTTCTTTCTCGACTTTGTCTATGATCTTCATTATCGATTTTGCTCTTGCTTCAAAACGACAGTAACTTGGGCTAACAAGGTTTTCGTCATCCTTTATATAGTCCATGCCTCCGCTTAGAATCTCGTAAGCTAGTTTCTCTACTTCATCTGCAGTATAGCCTACTTTAGGTTTCGGTACTGTACCTGCAATAGGCCTGTCATAGACTTTGAATATATCTCTAACACCTTTAACACCTTTAACAGGGCCTCTGAAATATTTGATGAAATCATATGGAAGATACATATCCTCTACTCTAAGCCATTTAGCTCTCCTCATACCGAAGATGTTTCCAGCAATACTAGCTAAGAAACCAGGCATGTTATTCTCTTCAAAAAGCTCTACAGGATATGCAATTCTAATGAGCCAAGAACCATCGCCCAAGTCTTTAAAGAAGTATGCTCTGCCCTTGAGTTTCTCTAATCTATTCTGATCATACCATACATAGAGCGTGGTCCAGGTACCTGTACTACTTTCAGCAGCAATACCACCTGCAACCTCTTCTATACTGAAGCCTTCAGCTGGTGTTACTCTAAAGGTAACAATAACATCATTCTTAAGATCTGGTGCATAACTCTTGTCTATCCATGTGTGATAAGGTTCGAAATCCACCTTTGGCTTATATGCCATAGATACCCAAGCTACTATCGTATTCAGGACAACATAATAAGTTTAACGCATATAACCTTAGTGTTGTCAGATACCGAGATACCTAAAACTAGAAAAGGAAGGAAAAAGAATTCGAATTGTTATGCAAATCTCATGACGAGACATTGTGTATCGTCGATAGACAACGATGTTTTAAAAAGAGATTTAGTAGAATATTAATCTATTGATAAGACTTCCTACTGATCTCAAAATCTTCATGGATAAATTTATAATCTTTAGCTACAAAGGTAATAGGTGTGGGAAGAGACTATGGCTAAACTACATCTAGGTTTGAATCTTAGTTGGGCTGTTAAACGATGGCCTATGCCAGATGAATGGGCAGAAATAGTGGCTAAACTTGATGTAAAGTATGTTCAGTTTTCATATGATCTACTTGACCCTAGATCTACACATGATGCTGTAGAACATATGGCTAATCTTATCCTGGACGCTATAAAGAAGTATGGAATAGTTATCCATTCAACATTTACCGGTTTAGCTGCATACTCATTCAATCTACTATCACATCCAGACCCGGTAATGAGGTATGATGCTCTAGATTGGTATATGAAGGCTATAGACTTTACCTCTAAAATATCGGTAAAAGCTACCGGGGGTCATATAGCTGCTAAAAGTGTGAAAGACCATAATGATCCGAAAAGAAGAACATACATAGACTCAGCATTAATAGATAACATGAAAGCTTTAAGAATATATGCTAAAGCAAAAGGACTAGAAATGATCTTATGGGAGCCTATGCCTGTTCCTAGAGAAACTCCTTGGACAATGAACGAGACAGAAGAAATACTTGTTAAAGCCAATGAAGGTCCTGGAGTATCTGTACTCCTAAATATAGATCTGGGTCATCAATGTACATTACAGGGTATGGAAGCTGATCCCTATGAATGGCTAAAGAGATTTGCCCCAAAATCACCTGCAATACATATACAGCAAACGGATGGTAAAGGAGATAGACATTGGCCTTTTACTGAAGAATACAACAGGATAGGTATCATAAAGCCGGATAAAGTTGTTGAAGCAATAGAAGCTTCGGGAGCTAAAGAAGTATACCTACTTCTAGAGTATATACCCCCATTCGAGTATCCAGATGAAGAGGTCCTAAAGAATCTAGAAGCATCTGTGAAATACCTTAAACAATATATACCATAAAACCATAAAAGTAATTATAAATAAGATATCATACCCCTCTTTATGCTATTCTTTATTTTTTAACAATCTCTAGAAAGTATCTATGTATTCTTGTATCGCCTGATAGCTCCGGATGAAATACTGCAGCCAGTATAGTGTCTTGTTGTACAAACACATAGTTTTCTCCATAGATAGCCAGAGGCTTGACTTTACCTGAGATCTCGATGATTGCTGGAGCTCTTATGAATATAGCTCTAAATGGTTTTTCTCCTAAAGTAGGTATCTCTAGATCTATTTCGAAACTTTCCTTCTGTCTACCATAGAAGTTTCTGACGACAACAACATCTAACAAACCTATTGTACCTTGAAGTTCTTTTCTTGTTTTTAGATCTGTAACCCTCTTTGCCAAGAATATTGCTCCTGCACAAGTACCTAAGACAGGTAATCCCTCTATCACCTTACTTCTGATCTCCTCAACCATATTGTACCTCTTGGCTAGCTTAACTATTGTTGTTGATTCGCCACCAGGTATTATGAGACCATCTAGCTTATTTAGCTGTTGAGGTTTAACTACTGTTTCCACGTTACACTGTATATTCAATTCCCTACATGATTCAATTACCATATATTTGTGTTCGTCTATACCTCCTTGATACCCAAGTACCCCTATGTTCATAACTATATCCCTCTAACCTGAAGAAGTTCTTCAGGTTTCAACTGCCTTATATCTATACCCATCATACTCTTTGATTCATCTATCATAGCCTGTGCTTCTGCTACAGTTTCAGGATCATACCACATAGATGTAGCAAGAACTATTGCTTCTGCTCTTGTTTGAGGATCTTGAGACTTGAATATACCTGAACCAACGAATACCCCATCCGAACCGAGCCACATAAGTAGAGCTGCATCAGCGGGTGTAGCTATGCCTCCAGCCGCGAAATTAATTATAGGTAATCTCTTCAGTCTAGCTGTAAGATCGACCAATTCATAGGGTACACCATATTCTCTGGCCTTTCTCATTCTATCCTCTGGAGCTATGCTGACAACAACCATTATGCTCTCCATTATCGACCTCATATGTTTCACAGCTTCAGAAACATTTCCTGTGCCAGCTTCTCCCTTGGTTCTGATCATCGATGCTCCTTCGTATATCCTTCTCAAAGCTTCTCCAAGATCTCTAGCACCATTAACAAACGGTATCTTGAATAACCACTTGTTTATATGTCTTTCCTCATCTGCAGGTGTCAAAACTTCAGACTCGTCTATCATATCTACACCTATTTGTTCGAGAACTTTTGCCTCCATGTAGTGACCTATCCTAACTTTAGCCATAACTGGTATAGTTACGGATTCAAGAACCTCCTCTATCCTTTTAACGCTGGCCATTCTAGCTACACCACCGCTTTTCCTAACATCATAAGGAAGTTTATCTAGGACCATAACCGAAACTGCTCCAGCTTCTTCAGCTATTACTGCTTGCTCGACATTAGTAACATCCATACATACTCCATATTTTTGGAACACAGGGAACCCATACTTAACCTTCAGAGTACCTTTAGCAGGAACAGTTATTGTGTCTGGTAATGTTTCTGGACCATATCTAAAGTAGAGACCATTCGATCTAAGTTTATCACTAACATCGGCTAGTCTGTAGAAGAAGTCAACTATATTATTGAATCCAACCTCATATAGATGTGTATCAAACAATCTCTTCATGGCTAAATCAACTCATCTAGATGCATTTCTAGATACATTATTGCTTTCAGAATATAAGTGTTAATCTAAGTATTTAATCGATATATCTATATAGAGATAGATAACACATTCTGAATAGTCTCTCAGAATATAAATTAGAGACGATACAGATAGTTTCTGGTGTAGTGTGTTGATTGTATATGTGTATGCTAAGAGTTTGCCTGAGGCATGGGAGAAGAGTTTGGTTGAGCTTAAGAATCTGGGGATAGTTATTGATACTGAGTATGGTGAGAAATCTATTGATGCTCCTGCTGCTATAGTTGTTGAAGAACCTTTCTCAGAGCCTAGAGTGCATCTCAGAGGTATTGTTGCGGGTTCTCTCAAGGGTTTGCTAGAGTATGTTGATGAAGTTGTGTATGGTGTTCATGACCATCTTGTCGAAAAGTTCGGCTACACATATCACGAAAGATTATTTAGCTATAGACTACCAAATGGTGTTGTTGTTAATCAGATAGAGAAGATTATTGAGAAGCTAAAGAAAGCACCCTACAGCAGAAGAGCACAAGCAATAACTTGGCAACCATGGAGAGATCTAGAGACAGAGCATCCACCTTGTCTACAGAGAATGTGGTTTAGAGTTATAGACAATAAACTAGTTCTACATGTACATATGAGAAGCAATGATGCTTTGAAAGCTACATACATGAACATGTATGCATTCACAGAACTACAGAAATACATAGCTAATCAGCTGGGGATTTCTGTTGGTCACTATATACATGTAGCTGATTCTTATCATGTCTATGAAAGAGACTGGAAATGGTTCAACACATTTGTGGAACAGATAAAGAGCGGTGAATCGAGAAAAAGATGGAGAACAACACAAGAATACATAGACATGGTCAAGAAACTCGAAAACAAGTAACAATCCTAATGATAGCTGATGACGGTACCATATACCTCTCATTTATATTCAGAAACGTTGTTCTGAACCTTTCTCACCTATCTATACTTAATGTTCTAAATCAGACTGTTTAGAATACTATCCTATTTTTATATGTAGGATACCGAATAGCTATGTCTCTAACAGAAGTCCCCGAGGTTCTATAACTCTATGGTGTAGCAATATTGATGTAATTAACACATTGAAATGATATAAGGTCTTTTTGAAAAGAGTTTGAAGAGTTTTAGCACTATATATAGTTTTTATACTAAAACATATGCGAGAGTAATTGGTTGTAGCATTTATGGATGAGGAGGAGATTACTGTTAGAATAGTATCTGGAAGTTTTATGCTTACAGTAGGTAGCGTTATAGCTGATATTGTTGGCCTCATCTTCAGCATTATTATTGCAAGACTTTTGGGACCGGAAGGTTACGGTATATGGAGTCTTTCTTTGGTTTATCCATCCATGGTTGCAGGATTAGTTGATCTGGGTCTTGCAACTATTTTTGCTAGATATGCTACTTTATCCAATAGAGATAGGGATATATACATATGGACAGGAATAATCTTCAGATGTCTTCTCGGTTTTATTGGAGCTTTAACTGTTTATTTTCTTGCTAATGCTTTTGCTCATCTTCTCGCTAGACAATATATGGGTGACTATATGAGGATACTTTCTGTATATACAGCCTCTTATGTACTTTTGACTGCCTTAGGGTCTATCTTTAATGGGTTAGGTAGATACAGGATTTCTGCTTCAATAAATATTTCTCAGTTTATACTAAGAGGTGTTTTGTCTATCTTATTCATACTCATGGGTTTTGGTGTATATGGCGCAGTAGTTGCTTGTTCGCTAGCCTATACAATTCTATCAATAATTTATTTCATCATATATACTAAACATGTTAAACCCATAGGTTTTTCAAGAAAAGCTTTAGCAGATATGTTGAGACTCTCTATACCCCTCTATATAGCTTCTATAGGTGGTATAGCTGTAGGTCCTTTCGTAAGTACTATTTTAGCTAGATATGTATCAGATTATGATCTCGGCAATTATCGTGTAGCTCTAAATGCTTTATCACCCATTGTAGCTCTTCAAGGCGCTATATCTGTAGCTACACTCACTTCTCTTCCTCTATTGCTAAACAATAGCAACAGCCTTAAGAAGAGAACAGAAGAAGCCATACTCTACTCTTCAACTATATTTATAGCTCTAGTTCTTTGCTATATTTCTGTAATCAGTCCCACTATACATTTATTTTATGGTAGAGCTTATGCTGAAGCACCTATTTATGCAACACTTTATTCTATAGGGATAGTGGTTTCAGCTATTTTAGGATCTCTTGTAGTAGGAAGCTACTTCATAACCATAGGGGTAACCAAATGGAATACTATAACATCTGTAATTGGTCAACTAACAACAATCATCTTGGCGTTAACGCTCACCTCTAGATACAATGTATATGGTGCTGTAATCTCACAAGCAATAGGATCGATAGTATCATCTATAGCTGGTCTCTATATAGCCAAGAAACTATTCAGTCTAGAGGTAAATCTTAAGCCAGAAATTAAAGCTCTATTACCTTCAGGTTTAGCCTATATTGTTACCTACACTATACTAAGATTGTTAACAAATATTGGTGTAAGCTTTGTAGCAAAAATCATAAGCATTATTGTAGGACTTACTATATACAGCTCAGTCTATCTGACACTTCTACCGTTATTTGTAGATAAGGGTATTATCAGGAACATAATCATGTTAGTAGGTAAGGTAGAATTTGTGGGAAGAATTCTTAAGCCTTTAGGAGAAGCTTATCTAAGACTAATAAACATTGAATGAAATATAGTACCAGCTTATTAGGTAACTATCTGAGTTCTTCAATACCAATATAGGTGAGGTCCATACATTATCAGTACACCATCTTTAGCATTTTGAGCTCAACTAGTTTGCAAGCTGTCTAGTGATTTATCGGTACTTTGAATATTCTTTTAGATATTGGAGGTGTATGCTAGTAGCTCATCTGTAATCAACAACTTTGTGTATAGTCATATAGATACGAATGTAATATATATTCGAAAATAGATCTAGATCATAGTCACCTAATAGATATCATTAGGCAAGTATCAGTAAGTTGACTGAATGTGGTTTTAGTTTTATTGTCCTTGTTGATGTAATAGAATAGTTCTTCTCTTCTATAACTACATTAGTTAGAGTTTCAAATGTGTTCCTATCATCGATACTTTGTCCAGCAATGTATTTGTGTTTTACTACCGAAGGCGCAAAGCTACCTATGTGTAGTTCTACATCAGCTTCTTCTTCTGGATGTCTGTTTACCATGAATAAGTAAACCGTGTTATTGTTGTATATAGCCGAGGCATCTATGTACTGTACATTTCTATCTAATTCGTTAGATCTATATGATTGCGAGAATGCTGAAACACTAATTATTTTACCTTCTGTTACTTCTGTATAGAGTTTAAATACGTAATACTGAGGTGTCAATAGAATTTTATCATCTTTTGTGAGAATCAGAGACAGTACATTAACTGTTTGAGCAAAACATGCTATAGGCACTATATCTGAAAGTCTTTGTAGAACATTTAGAATAAGAGCTGTAAATATAGCGTCCTTCATGCTTGTTATTTGTTCTAGGTATGGAGACTGGGCTTCGGGATACCATACGTTCCATTCATCAAAAACCATCTTTATCTTCTTCTTTATACCATATTTGTATCTAGTCTGCTCTATTGTGTAATAGATATGTTTAAGATTCTCCTCTATGTATATAGGCCAGGCAACAAAATCTTCATACGTTTTGCCCTGTCTTTCTCTAAATATATAGGTGTGTATCGAGAGGTAATCCATATAGTTTCCAGCTATCCTAATCATATCTATATTCCATTCAGGATCATAGTCGACACCAACAGCAACAAGCTTTATAGAAGGATCAACTCTTCTCATATGATCAGCAAACTCCACAGTTCTCCATCCACATTCTTCATCATCTCTACAAAAACCCACCTGCCACCATCCATTTAGCTCATTGCCTATAGCCCACAACTTAACATTATAAGGCTCTTTATGACCATACCGCTTTCTCAGAGAAGCATAATAAGTATCTCTATTTGAGTTACAGTACTCCACCCATGCAGCAGCTTCCTCTGGTGTACCATTACCTGCATTAACAGTTATATAGGGTTCAGCTCCCAATAACCTGATCCACTCGATATATTCATCAGTTCCGAACTCATTTGGTTCCACTAGACCCCAAGCTAGATCGAATTTCTTAGGTCTTTGTTCTCTAGGTCCAATACCATCCATCCAATGATACTGAGAAGCAAAGTTTCCTCCAGGCCATCTAACTATAGGGGACTTTATCTCTCTTACGGCATTGAGTACATCAAGCCTATAACCATTTAGATTCGGTATCGAAGATTTTTCTCCGACCCATATACCACCATATATACATCTACCAACATGCTCAATAAACTGACCATAGATTCTTTTATCGAGATGAGCAATAACCGAAGAGGTATCGACATATACGTGAGCCTTTATGTTCTTCACCAGAGGACAGTACTTGATATCGATAAACAGTTAGCGTATAGATAATAAGGTTAGCGTATATCAGTTATAGACCAGGTTATCCATAGGATGCTAAACATAGGATATCTATCGATACCGCAACAAAAAGGCTTTATATTTTAGGCCACATTAAACCAATCGAGCATACTACAGAAAGACTATATAAAGTTGATGAAATTGAAAATGTTCACCATTGGAATAAGTAACTTAGAAGAACTCTTAGGCACGATAAGTGCTCCATATGCTATCCTTATTGCGGGTCATCCTGGTTCCGGAAAAACAACACTAGCATCAACAATATGCTACGCCAACACGTTAAAAGGTCATAAATGTCTTTACTTGTCTCTCTACGAAGATAAGGAGAAGTTCTATAGATTCATGGATAGGTTGGGTCTCAGATTTACTGATGCCGAATTCAGAGGTCTGTTCAAATACTTTAACCTACCTCTAACGTTAAATGTTAGTGATGTTGTTAACGCCATAAATGAGGTTATTTCAGAAGGTTATGATATTGTTGTTATAGATTCTATAACAGCTTTGTTAGAATCTGTAGAAGAGTCTGCTACAAAGAGGGCTTGGCTCCTCAACTACTTCTATCAGCTCCCCAAGCTTCTTAATGGACTCTTAATACTTATTTCAGAGCTTCCATACGGTGAAGAAAAGCTAGGCTTAGGATCAATAGAATTTATAACCGATTCTATACTAATACTTAAACATAGAGTTGAAGAAAGATTCTTAGTAAGACTTCTAGAGATTAGAAAAACTAGAGGAGCACCAATATATGTTGCAGAGATACCTTTCGCAATTGTTCAAGGTAGAGGTGTAGAGGTATTCACTCCACCGATACTAGAAAAAATTCCTGAACAGGGAGAAGAGCTGTATCCACCTTGCAATGCACATAGGGAGACTATAGGGCATTTCCATCGAGGATTTCTGGTGAATGTATTCTATCAGCCAGAAACTATCTATGGTAAAGATGCTCTAAGCTATCTATTAGCATTTGCTATAAAGAATTCAATGAAAATCCTTCTGATAAGCTACATATCACCACCTTCAACATTACTTGAGCTAATCTCAAGGACACTAGAACGGTATGGAATAGATAGCGAAAAAGTTCTAAAGATCATAGAGAAATACATCACCATAAGAGCTGTTAATCCTTACGCATACAGTACTTCACAGTTAGTGGCACAAGAACTTTCACTAATTAATGAAATTAAACCAGATATTGTTGTCTTTCACGGAGTTCATGTAATTAGATTAATTACTTCAAATTATGGGTCAATATTTCGCGAGCTATATAACGAGGTTATGTACCTTAAGTCGAGAGGCATAAACATTGTAAGGATAGGAAATCACACAGACGACTATACAACCAATATTGAAGCATCTATATCTGATACAACTTTCAAATCTGTTCATGAATATTACGAAGATAAAGTTGAGACTAAGATCTATGTGTTCAGAAGATATCGAGAACCTATAGTATTTAGCTTTAGTGATTTTATGAAGTGTTTAGAAGAATGTGTTAACATCATAAGAAGTGAGGCATTCAGTTTATCCAATAGATAGAAAAAAATAGTGAAGGGTTTCAAATCACAATTAGTTCACACAATCTCTATCTCTATAGCAATCTGATCCACAATAAGTCATAACAGATTATATACCTCTATCACTTAATTTGTAAAATAGTTGATGGCAAGATCCCATTAAAATGGGTTATACGTGGTGCTGATTGGTGACCCACACGATTAAGACAGTTTTGAATAAATTTAAGAACTTTAGCGAATGGTTTGATTGGATAATCTCTGAAGCAGAACTGTATGATTATGGTCGTTACCCAGTTAAAGGTATGGGTGTATGGCTTCCCTATGGATTCAAGATAAGACAGAAGGTTATCGAGACTATAAGAAGTCTACTTGATGCTACTAGCCATGAAGAGATTCTCCTTCCAATACTGATACCTGAAACAATATTTAGGAAAGAAAGCGAACATGTCAGAGGATTTGAAGGTGAGGTGCTATGGGTTACTCATGGAGGTGCTGAAGAACTTGATGTAAAGCTGGTTCTGAGACCTACAAGTGAAACATCTTTAACATATATGGAGAGTTTCTGGATAAAAAGCTACAAACAGTTACCAAAGAAGTACTACCAGATAGTAAGTATATTTAGATATGAAACCAAGATGACGAGACCTATGATGCGGGTTCGCGAAGTAACTACATTTAAAGAGGCTCATACAGTTCACGAAGATTTTGAAGATGCTGAAAGACAGGTTTTAGAGGCCATATCTATCTACAGTAAATTCTTTGATACGTTGGCTATACCCTATATAGTTTCCCGTAGACCTCAATGGGACAAATTTGCAGGAGCTCTCTACACAATTGCCTTCGATACTCTCTTTCCAGATGGAAAAGCCATACAGATAGGTACTGTTCATAATCTAGGCCAAACGTTTTCATCTGTTTTTGATGTTAAGATACAGAAGCGTGATGAATCTATAGATTATGTGTGGCAAACAAGCTACGGTATATCGGAAAGAGTAGTAGCATCTATAGTGGCTATCCATAGCGATGAGAAAGGATTAATACTACCGCCACCAGTAGCTCCATGGCAAGTGGTTATCGTGCCTATTCAACATGCCGATCAATATAAATACAAAAGAATTATTGAGTACTGCAACAATATTGAGGAAATGCTAAGGAGGGAAGAAGTAAGAGTCTATACAGATAGCAGAGTTGATGTAAAACCCTCTGAAAAATTCTATGAATGGGAACTAAAGGGGGTCCCAATAAGAGTCGAGATAGGGGCAAGAGAGGTTGAAAATGGTACCGTAACGATATTCAGAAGAGACCTTATGAAACGTACAAATGTAGTTATAGATAAAATGATTGATAGTATCAAAGAAGCTCTCAACGATATATATAAGAATTTACGTGAAAGAGCTTGGAAATGGATTAAAGATAATGTAAAGATTTTCAACAATATAGATGAAGCCGTAGAGCATATTAGAAGTGAAGGGAGATTAGCTTTTATTCCATGGTGTGGATACGAGCCTTGCGTTCATGGCCACATAGAAGGTGTAGAGGGTATAGATGCTCTAGGTGAACCATTGCCAATAACCCTAAATATCCTGGGTATCGAGAATGTAAAGGACATGAAATGTGGTTTCTGTGGTAGAGATGCTCATAGGTACATGATCTTAGCAAAGAAATACTAAAGTATATATACTTGAATCACTAAAGGTTAAGATTAGAAAAGATGTAGATCATCAGGGTTAAAACTCATGCCTAAGAAGAGAGAAAATAGAGGTAGAAGAAAGGGAGATAAAGGATCAGTAACAAGAGTGCATTGCGATAATTGTGGAGCACTTGTTCCAGAAGATAAGATCGTATGTGTAACTAGGATGCACTCTCCTGTGGATCCACAGTTAGCGGAAGAACTTGAAAAGAAAGGCGCAATAATAATGAGGTACCCTGTTACAAAATGTTATTGCATCAATTGTGCTATATTCTATGGTGTTATAAAAGTTAGAGCAGAAGATGAAAGAACCAAGCGAACAGTTTTACAAAAGCTCTAGATAGATACTACTTATTTTTATAGATATACGTAATTCTTTGTACAATAGTTAGGTTACACAATAAAATTAATACTATGAGTACTATGTTTGCTAGATGTAGATAACCTATAGCAATAAATGCTCCAGTTATTATCACGAGAATTAATCTTTCACCTCGTTCCATTAGACCTATACCTTCCATAACTAGTCCTTGTTTCTCTCCTAGGGCTCTCAAATAGCTTATCAAAAACGATGAAACAATTGAGATTGTCACTGCAATTCTGTTTACTCCTAGAATTTCCAGCGATATCATGTACATTGTTTCTTCAATTCTATCGCTAAATGAGTCCAAAATAGAGCCAAACTTTGTTACCTTTTGCGAAACCCTTGCAACAGCTCCATCAAGTACATCCATGAATGATGAAATCACCATACATATTAGAAAAATATATACATTACCTTTAAGTGCTGCAAAAGGACATAAGAATGAGATAATCAGACCTATTAATGTTATTTTATTTGGTGTCATCCCTAATTCAGAGATATTTTTGGCAAATTTTTCAATACTTTTCGATACAGATCTTCTGAACCTAGTTAACATTCAATAAAACACCTTCAGAATTCTGTGATATAACGGATAAGTATATTAGTCTTGATAGTTCCACATAACTGTTTCAGTGAAGAGGAATCCGGGATCTGAATAATGATGAAGATTTACAGCTGATTAGATTTATATGTCTACACAAAATTTCTAACTCTGGTACCACGCCTAGGTGATGCTGATAGAAGTTAACAAACAGATTAGAGACGTCTACGTTGTTGTATGCGATCCAAAAAAGTTCATCAAGGCACTCGAGATACTTGATAAATATGGAATTAAGGTTAGAGGTGTTGATGCCCATACAAGATCTGTCCACGGTGTTATTGTAGCAGATACCGAGGGCCGCCAATACCTGGCATCAAATAGTATAGATGTGTATGGATACATTATTGATATCGATGAATGGGGGCTTGAGAAAGGTTTAGCAACAACAGTAGTTTTTGCGAAAACATCTGTGGTTAGACCTTTAATGAATACTATAGTTGGTATTGATTATGGAAAGAGTATAGGTATCGCTATTATCGTTAATAGCGATATAGTGTACATAAATAGCTACAGATCTAAGGAAAATGTGCTAAAAGATATTAGGTTCTTTATAGAGAATGTGGATACACGAGTAAAGATCATAAGGATAGGTATAGCCTCGAATCTTGAGGATACCTTTATCGATACACTTATTAACACATTTAGAGGTATGGCCAGTATTGAGCTTGTTCCAGAACATAGAAGTTCAAAGCTTAGATACTTCATTGATCGCCAAAGGTTGAAGTCAGACGAAGTTGCAGCCATCAATATAGCTCTATATAGGGGTAACAGCTAAAATCTCTAGCTTCTTTCTAAAGCTATAGGCTAGATCTGTATGAATCTACTGATACAGCCATCAGCTCTACAGACACGAATAGAGCTAGAAAAAGATTCTCTTGTTAGAGTAATAGGTCCAGCAAAATTGAGTGTTCTAGAAGGTGATATAAGGATACTTGGTCTAGACGTATCTAAAGGAGAATCTATAGTGGTTAGTAAGTATAGGAGCTATTGTTTAAGAGCTGTAGCAGATTCTATTCTAAGCATTTTGATTGGTGAAGGAGGAAGTATCGAGAAACCTAAACCTGGTGAAGAGGTAATAGATGTATGGGAAAGCACTGCAAAAACTGTTGCTGAAAAAGGTGGTATAGCTGTTATTGTAGGAGCTGTAGAAAGCGGCAAGACATCCTTTTCAACACTTTTGTCTAATATTGCTCTAGATCTTGGCTTAAAGCCCTGTATTGTTGATGCCGATATCGGTCAAGGTGATCTAGCTCCACCAACATTTATAGGCATGAAGTGCATGGACAGGAAAGTTTTATGGTTACGTGGGGAGAGATGTAGCTCTATGAGGTTTGTAGGCTATTTATCGCCATCGAATCCCTTAGCTATGGCTAGAGTGATCACATCTGTTATGGACTTGGTTTCTGAAGCCAGAGATCTGAACAGAGATCTAGTAATAGTTAATACTGATGGTTGGCTCGGTGATGTTGCCTCAATAGAGTACAAGTACACATTAATAAAGACTTTAAAGCCCGATACAGTTATTGTCCTAGGTCAGGAGTTTTGTAGTGCATTTCAATCAGCATTCAAAAACACATCTATAGAGGTCTACTGCATACCTAGACCCAAGGTAGTTAAAGAAAGAGATAGAGAGGATAGAAGAGATCTGAGAAGATATAATTATCAATCATGGTTCAATAACGCTAAGAGGATCTGTTTAGATATGAACTCTATAGCCGTAATAGGCTTGTGTTTGCTCAATGGTGTACCTTCGAATAGTGACGAGCTATTAGAGCTTAAGAAGATATTGGGTACAGAGGTTCTCCATATAGCTAGGTATACTGATGTAGATATTGTTGCTGTTCCTGATGGAATTCTCGTACCTAGAGAAATACTTGAACGAATATCTTCTGGACACAGGGTTTTTATAGTTAAACCCTCTAGCGCTAAAGGTCTCATAGCGGCTGTTACAGATAAGAATCTACGTGAACGAGGAGTAGCTGTAGTTGATGATATAAACTTTATCGAAAAGAAAATATGTGTATTAACCGATTACATGGGTGAAATAGGGGGTATAATCGTGGGTAAAGTTAAAATAGGTGAACAGTGGGACGACAATATTCGGTTCAGTAAGTGTATAGCGTGATTATAAATGAGCTTGAAGAGTTTTTGTGAATTAACAAGAGATGAAATAGTGTATATAGAGCAACCCCTAAAACGTGAATTAGAGCCAACCAAGTATCTTGCCAAATATGATAATGAACAAATGATGGTTTTATTCAGAATTGAAAACAGTCCTTTTAAATGTATAGGTAATGTTCTCAATAGCAGAAAGAGGTTCTATAAGTATGTTCTAGGTGTAGAGACTGATGAAGATGCCTATCGAAGGGTATTATCATTAAGTCCTAGCAAACCTAAAGAAGTAAGCTTTGAACATAACTACAGAATGATGCCCAACGTTGATCTCGCATCTATACCGTTCATAAAGTTCTACCCAATGGATGGAGGGCCCTACCTATCATCATCTATATACATAGCCTGTTTAGATGAGGTGTGTAATGCATCTATACATAGAACAATGATCGTGACTAAAGATAGTGTTGTAGCTAGAATTGTGCCTAGACACTTGAGATATATATACGATTCTTATAGGAAAAGAGGTAGAGATGAGGTTCCTGTAGCTATTGTTGTGGGAGTACATCCTGCAGTTCTTCTAGCTTCAGCACTTTCACCTCCTTTTGGTGATTTTGAACTAGAGCTTGTCCCAAATCTCGAAAATAGTTTCAGTATATCGTACACACCTCTCTATAGTTTGCCTGTTCCAGCTAATGCAGCAGTAGTTCTTGAGGGTAGAATAACGAGCCAGTTAGTTGATGAAGGTCCTTTTGTTGATTTACTGCATCTATATGATGCTGTACGTAAAGAGCATTTGATCCGAATAGATCGTGTATATATTAATCCTGAAGAATATTTCAATGTCATATTACCAGCTGGAAAGGAGCATAAAATTCTGCAGAGTTTCTATAGAGAAGCACTTATATGGAGTTATGTTTCACATGTTGTCCCTAAGGTACATAAGGTTAGACTTCTCGAGGCTTCAGGCTCATGGCTACTAGTAGCTATATCGATAGACAAAGCTCATGATGCTGATGCAAAAAACGCTATATTAGCAGCATTTGCAGCTAATCCAAGTCTAAAGATGGTGATGGCTGTAGATGGTGATATCGATGTAGATTCGTATGATATGATTCTATGGGCTTTATCCACAAGATTCAGAGGAAGAGATAGTATGATCATTATAGATAAAGCTAGATGCTCTACACTAGATCCAAGCTCTAGTACAGGTTTATGCGATAAGGTTGGATTTGATTTAACTATACCTTTCAATGAGAATAAGCTTAAGTACATGTTTGTAAAGCCTGGATGAACTATGTATTTAGGTAAATGGGAAGAAAAAGCATTACAAGGTGAGTTTGGAGAAGCTCTTCAGCTATCTATGAATGTTCTTGTAAAAGTCTGCAGAGCTCTTAAAGCTGAGAAACTTGTTGAAATTTCTCATGCACATGTTTCAGGTGTATCGTATTTCAATATAGGTGATGAAGGAATAGAATTTCTAGAAGACCTTGTGAAGAAAGGGGCAAAAACATCTATCTATACCACAGCTAACCCTGCCTCTATAGCTTTTCTCGATAAATTTAGAGATTCATATAGTGCAGAAATAATAGTTAAACAGAGGAAAATCATAGATATCTTGATATCTATCGGTATAGATAGAAAGAGCTTTACTTGTATACCATATAAATTGAGAACACCTGTACTTGGTGAGCATTTAGCATGGGCTGAATCAAGTGCCGTTATCTATGCAAACTCTATTTTGGGAGCTAAAACGAATAGAGAGGGTGGCGTAACAGCACTTATGGCAGCTATAGCCGGAAGAACATGCTTCAGCGGTATGCACTTAGATGAAAATAGATGTCCCACGGAAACTATAGTGATAGATTTTCCCATAAGGTCTATAGCTGAAGCTTCTGCCATAGGATTATACATAGGGAATGTGGTAAGAGGTATTCCTTACATAAAAATGAAGATGTATATCGATGAAAAACTAAAGAATGTGGTATTAAGATCTTTTTTAGCCTCACTAGCATCTACATCAAGTTGTCCTTTAGTATTAATAGAAGGTGTTTCTCCTGAGGCACAAAAGTATGTGGATAAACATAGTTCTTTGGAAAAGATCTCTATAGATTTTAAGGATGTCCAGACCTTCTTTGATTCCATGTGTTCACCAGTTCTCTACCTAGGATGTCCGCATATAGATATAGATGAATTAGAATTGATTTTGAGAAACTCTATAGAAGTATTGAAGATATTGAAAATAGAAAAACTGTATGTCTCTGTACCTATGTATGAACAAGAGAAGATCCTTAAGTATATTGGTTCTTTAGAAGGAATTGAGATTGTTTATCTCCCCGGTGCATGTCCTGTGGTATCTGATTTAAAGAATTTAAAGGCTGTGTCAACTGTTCATGGAAAAGCACGACACTATATACCTAAAACAGCTGGTGCTTCAGCATGTTTAGTAGATATTGCATGAAGTTAGAGAATGATATCATGAACACTATCGAAGGTGAAGTTGTAAAGGTTTCTGTAATATCGTTTCTAGGTGATATTGATAGAGAGAAAGGAACCATAATATCTAAAGATAGTGGCTGTTTTGGTTGTAGTATAAAGAACAAGATCCTAGTGGTTGAAAGATTTAGAGGTAGTACTGTAGGAACCTATGTACTCTATTCGTTATGTAGAAAAGGTTTAGCGCCAAAAGCTATAATATCGATTGAACCAGATCCTGTTGTAGTTGCTGGTGCAGCTCTTTGTGGAATTCCACTAATTTACGGTATCTCAGAAAACTTTCTTTCCTCTATTTCTACAGATGATAAAATAAGAATCGAAATGGATAAGGGTGCAAACGAGGTATGTATAGTCGTAGAAAAGGATTTTTTGTAGTTATAGAAGGAATAGATGGGTCAGGAAAAACAACCATAGCTAAAAAACTTGTTGAAGAACTTAAATCTATGGGCTATAGAGCTGAATATACATATGAACCATTTGCATCACCTTTCTCACAAGCTCTTAAACAATACATCGATACATATGGAGGTGCAGAACCAGAAATAGAGACACTCACAATGGCTCTAGACAGACTGTATCACATTAAGAAAGTTGTACTACCTCTTCTTAACGAAGGATTTATTGTTGTTAGCGATAGGTATTTGTATTCGTCTATAGCTTATCAAGGTGCTCGTGGAATTGATCTAGATTGGATATACATAGTCAATAGATACGCTATAGAACCTGATGTAGCGATATACTTGAGGGTACCATTTGATATAGCTATAGAGAGAAAAAAACAGAAAGAATCTAAATGGAGCTATTTTGAAGATATAGAACGGTTAAAAAAAGCTCAAGATATATATGAGAAGCTTGTATTATTGAACAAATTGGTACCTGTAGACGCTTCACGTAAAGTTAATGATGTAGTAAACGAGTGTTTGAACATTATTTTCGATCATCTTGATAAAAGAAAACCTCAAACCTGAAAACCTTATATATCTTGGAAGATACTAAGGTATCACGATGAATGGGATCTCCGATACTGAAAAGTGATGAAGCCCCGCAGTGATGAATAGTAAAGATATAGCGAGAATAATTGTAGTAAAACTCAAGGCATCTATAAACCTATAGAATATAGAATCATCAATAAAACTTATAATCCTCTCATAATTCACTATAGCAGTATTTGTGGTGGGCCGGTAGCTCAGCTGGAAGAGCGCTCGGTTGGCATCCGAGAGGTCCCGGGTTCAAATCCCGGCCGGTCCACCAAACATTGGTTATTCACCATAGGTTGTATGTACATTTCATTAATATGATACCGTGTACCATATACTTAAAATATTTAAAGAAATATTTAAAGAGTGATCTCAAAACTACCTATTAATGCTTATTCTACAGTTATTTCTAAACCAGTAATTACGTGACTGAAGGATATCATCTATTGCGATTTTAGTTGATACCTTGGATGAACTCTTTCACTAATCTCTCTCCTCATATATTCTTCTAAACTACAGTATAGTTGTGGCAGAATCTTATGGTAGCCGGACATCAACCAATAGTACTTATATTAAGTAAAATTATTACAGATCTTGATATAGTTGAGATTATCGACGGTAATAATTTTGATTTCAGGATAGTTGTCCAGAAGGTTGGGTATATATACCAGAAGATTGGTCAGGATCTGGAACTTAGATTTGGATGGTTTTCTCTGGGTCCATACTCTAAGTCTCTGCAGAACCTCTATAGCGCTATAGCTACTACGATAGAAGGTATTAGACGCGGAGATATAGATCCTAGTATGGAACTTGATAGTGACACACAGATGGCAATAAAGAATGTTATTGAGTTCTTAGAGGAGTTCCGAAGTCGTGTAGGAACTTTGGATCCTAAATCACTTGAAGTGCTAGCTAGTCTAATTATGGTGTGTAGCGATATCTATCCAAAACCTGTGGATCCAGTCGAAGAACTTCTGAAAAAGAAGAAGAACCTATCCAGAGAGTTTGTTAAAAATGTGTGGAGGTTTCTTGTAGATAAAGATATATGTGGTTAAACAGTAAACAAGTTAGATTCCGTGTATAGATAGGCTACCAGTATCTAAAGGGTGGTTTTGTGAATCCTAGTGATATCAGAGTACGTAATATAGTTAAACGAATATATGATGAGGTACACGGATATATAGAGTTATCTGATATAGAACTAGATATCGTGAATGCCTCCATTTTTCAGAGACTTAGATATGTCAAACAGCTTGCAACTGCATGGTATGTATATCCAGGTGCAACACACACACGTTTTAGTCATAGCTTGGGCGCCATGCATATAGCAGGTCTTATAGCATCTAAATTCTATACGCTTGGATACATATATGACGTAGACGATATACAGCTTCTACGTTTAGCCGCATTACTTCACGATGTGGGTCACACACCTTTTAGTCACGCTATAGAGCCATTCTATAGACATAGACTCAACATAAATCATGAAGATATATCTAGAGTCATAATAAGTGAGAGTTCTGAATTAAGAGATGTGTTATCAAAACATGGTTTCGATTATAAAGAGATATTGGCTCTTTTAGAGGGAAGGTATAAAGAGCCTCTATATAATCAGCTTCTCTCTAGTGATATAGATATAGATAGAATGGACTATTTGATACGTGATGCACTTCATACCGGTGTAACCTATGGAATGATAGATATACACAGGATAATAGCTACAATAAGTGTTGATGGTGATGGAAATATAGCCGTTCTCGATAAAGGTATAGATTCCATCGATAACTTCTATCTAGCCAGAATGCATATGTATAGAGCTGTATACTATCATAAAACTCTTGTAGGATACGAGCTTATGCTTAGGAAAATCTATGAATATCTATGTAACAATTATTCAGATCAGCTCCTATTTAAGTCTCTTCAAGATATAGCTAAAGCAATTAGAAACGGTGATATAGCTTACTGGAATGATGAATGGTTATCAGGATTAATGATACAAGTATATAGGTCTAGATCAGTATCTAAGGAGCTTATAGAACTTATAGACTCTTTTTTCAAAAGGAAAGGCTACAAAATAATTATAGATAGATCAAGTTTTGGGAACACCCAGCTCGATGTTAGTAATGATGCTGATGTCCAGATGATACGTCACATAACCTCTATTGTGAGAGGTATAGTTGAAGAATACCAAATGGCGCCCTTTGTCGATGATATAAAGATAATCGATGAGGATCCCCATATAGTGCCTAGAATTATTTCGGGTAAGAAGTCTATACCAATAACAATGATTGAGACAAGCATTGTAAAGTATATTCCACGAAGATACCACATAAAGAGATTATATGTATTGAATAGTGAATGGAGTAAGGTGTATAACGCATTAAGATCTCGAGGTATAATTGAATGATTAGATTCGTAGGGCTAGGATTATCATTAGAGCAACTAGCTATAGGAGCGATACTCAGGCTCTTAAAATGCAGAAAAGTTTATATCGATGTATACACGAACCTGTGGTTTCCCTCCATAGACGAGCTTGCTAGAGTTTTAAAGGAGCATGGTATTGATGTGATTATGGCTTATAGAAAGGATCTCGAAGGCTATAGTATCTCTAAGATCGTGAGAGAAGCTTCGGAATTTGATGTCTGTATAGCTACAGCTGGAGATCCCATGATAGCAACAACACATGTAGCTATAGCAGTTGAAGCTGCAAGAAATGGTGTGGAGCTAGAGATTTTTCCCTCTACATCTATACTTAATGCTGCAATGTCTTTAAGCTGTTTACAGATGTATAGATTTGGAAAGACTGTAACAGTAGTTAAACCAAAGGATGGTATAGTATATGAATACCCCATACACGTTATAAAGATTAATAGATCTCTTGGTCTACATACACTAATTCTTCTGGAAGTAGATATAGAGAAAGACTACTTCATGACTCCTAAGGATGCTATAACTGTTCTGCTATATATTCAAAGACTACTAGGAGAGGAGGTACTAAGTGAAGATGATGTAGTAGTAATACTAAAAGCTATCGGTAGCCCTAAATGTGAAATAAAGATTAGAACTATCAAAGAAGTGCTTAAAGAGTATTTTGATAAAACTGTATATACATTAATCATACCGGCAAAAAAGCTTCACTCAATTGAAGAAGATTGTCTAAGGACTATTGAGAAGCTCAAGACATATCAGACAATAAATGTAGATACCTTCAGAAATATTGTTAAATTTATGGCTATCTAAGTTGAGCATCGATTATAACGTTAATTAAAGAGAAATATTAATAAACCTGGACTTTCACCATTTTCTGTTGAACAAGCCGCGGTAGCTCAGCCTGGTAGAGCGCCGCCCTGGTAAGGCGGAGGTCCCGGGTTCAAATCCCGGCCGCGGCTCTAGAGATGGAGTTAGATACTTTAATGTCCAGAAGATCTTTGTACGTAATGAAGCAATATTTCTGAGCGCCATGCATTGAGATACTTGAATATTCTTTTCCAAGGGATACAAACATCTATTTGAATAGGCTTAAAACTGCTTTAGTCAATATTCCTTCATGGTGATCATAATAGTACTCATTACCTATGTCTATCGATACTTTTTTAAAGATTTTTGTCCAGTTCATGTTGATTTTGCTAAAGGTTCTGTACAAAATATAGTAAACTCTGTATTGTTTCTTAAGCTCGTTTATTAACATCTCTACCTTCTCTTTAATTAAATCATTTCTGTGTATATTTTCTCCATAGATTTTTGAGAGAATAGATATAGCATAGAGTCCACCACCGCTAATGCTCTTTACAGCTCCAATAGCATCACCAATGCCTAGAAAGTCCTTTTTTACAATATCTATTGGGTATCCCCTTAAAATAGCTCCACCATAACCGTTCTCTATTTTTGATATCTCTATACCGAATTTTTTCTCGAAAAATTTCATGTACACATAGACACTATTAAGAACATTTCCACTAGGTAACGCTACACCTATTACAGCCTTTCTATCTGATATAGGTACGAACCATCCAAATTCAGACAAAAATCTTTTAAATGACGTAGCAACATATAGATTGTCTATGGCCAAGTTGCTGGTCTTTCTACTAAAAAATACCTCTACCTGAAATCCTTTTAAGCATTCTCTGTAGGATTTTAATCCAGCTAATTTAGCTAGCCTAGAGGGAAAACCTTCTGCAACAATCACAATATCGTATAACTCATTCTTAGTGATACTACCTACCGATATTACATGAATTTTCTCGTTAATCTTCTCTAGACTAGTAACGTTATTATTGAATCTAACTTCAATACCTTTGTCTCTAACTATGTCAATTAGATAAGATTCATGAGCAACTCTATCAATTTTATATACCGCATCCTTCTCTAAATATATATTGAAATCTGTTCCCTCAAACATCACTATGTTAATGCAACTATAACTATTTACAATAAACTTATCAGCAAAAGGCATACGCTTTAATGTGCTCCTCGAAACAAGGCCAGTACAATGTCTTCTTGGAGAAACATCCTTTCTTTTCTCAAAAATATCTACTCTACATATCCTCCTATTTCTTGATAAGGTGTACCCCGTTAGGATACCTGAAATTCCTGCTCCAACTATCGCTACATCCATATGAACACCTTAAATATATCTGTATTCTATCTATGTAGTATAGGGTACTGTAAAACTTTACGTTGGTACGAGCTTGATTGAGTATAGAGTTATACTATAGAGTTATACTATTG
>Ga0209080_1000455_pt1 | contig 27100 bp, 34 predicted proteins | sample JNZ110809AmetaG_FD_184123 | JGI IMG/M metagenome (GOLD analysis project Ga0209080, IMG submission 184123) | Hot spring microbial communities from Jinze hot spring, China to study Microbial Dark Matter (Phase II) - JNZ 110809A (SPAdes) (version 3) ...
TCATGTAGTTCGATACTTCAAAAAGCCTCAGCCAGGCCTACCGTACATAGGACTTGGGGCAGCCATAGCTTGGACAATATCAATGATAATATTCTAAATTCTAAAAACATTAATTTGAAGAAAAAAAGCCCTATTATCAGCCTTTCTTTTCGACGGTTATTGCTTGAACGGGACATGTATCTCTTGCAGATTCTGCGCATTGTACAACGCTGTCGTCTATAAAGCCTTCAGACATGTTTTGAGTAAGTGAAGACCTGAATTTGGAGATAACTTGGCTTTTACCATCGTCATCGCTTTCGAATACTTCGGGACAGGTAGAGTAGCATACTCCGCATCCTATGCATACCTCCTTGTTAACCGCAACCCTATACTGTGCCATTATTCATCGAATCGTCCCTCTGAGGCTTTAATAAAAATCTTTCTCAAACAGCTTTAAACCTCTACACGTTTGATAATAAACGGTTAAAAGGGTTGAAGAATCATTTTCAACAAGGTTTGAGCAGAATCATACTGCTTACGAATGATGACGGAGTGCATTTTCCAGCTTTCAAAGCATTTTGGAGGCACTTATTAGATCTTAAGATTGGCGAGATTGTAGCTGCAAAGCCGGAGCATGAGATGAGCGTTGCAGGCAAGTCAATAACTCTACATAAGCCTCTTAGAGTAAACATGATTTCCAGTAAGATACATGGGGATAAGTATAGGCACGTATACCTCATTTCCGGAACCCAGCTGATGCCGTGGTTATAACCTTCAAGCTAATTCTTAAGGAGAAGCCCTGCATAATCGTAAGTGGTATAAACATTGGCGACAATATTACTCTCGACAATCTCTTTACTAGTGGAACCATAGCTGCAGCAATACAATCCTTGTTGAACGATGTTCCAGCAATAGCCTTCAGCGTCGAGATTCTGACGAGTATTGAACGTAGGCAGCTTAAAGTGAGTAATTCCAATATTCATTGGAGAGCTACCGCCGAGATAACTAGATTCATGATTGAAAACCTGCTTTCTAAACCATACGTACTTAACATAAACTTTCCGTTTAAAATCGGAAAAAGACACCAGTGTGAAGTTAATCACGCTTGCAAAAATCAAGTTTGAAAACTATATTTATATTCTAGAAAGGAAAGATCCCAGTGGGATTCCCTACTACTGGATAGGAGGTTCAGAAATTAACGTAAGCAAGTCCGATGAAAGCACGGATCTCTATGCATTAACTGTTCAGAAGGCAATATCCATATCTCCCATAATCCTAGAGATAAGTACTCCAATACTTAAGGGGCTTGAATCCGCATACCATAGAGAACAATTGGAGAAAGATAGGGAAGTACTCTTAAATCTGCAAAAAGAAGTTAGAGAAATACTTATGTCAAAAGTGCATTAAAAACAGATTAGGTAGTAGTTCTGAAAAATAAGCAGATTTCAAAAAAACTTAATAACCAGTATATAATATGGAAGATTGTTGATTGAAAAAGTAGTCTCCCTAGAAACCCAAAGGGCTTATGGAGAATTGAGAAACATTCTGATTAAAAACAATTGTAGAATAATATCGGAGGAACCATGGAAAAGCATTGTAGTTGAACATGGTTATCCCTCAAGCTTATCACCGCGTGAAACATGGAAGAAAATGAGTTTTTACCTTTATCCTGATGAGGGAGGGACGAGGATTATAGGGTCTTCCCAGATAATTTTCCCAATACCCATCACCATCATTAACTACTTGATGGTTGTGTTTATAATCTTCTTCATAGGTGAATTTTTTATCCATGGAATTTGGTCTGCAGCCCTTATTGGACTTATTTCAGTTTCAATAATTTATGAAGCTTACTATAGTCTCTATCGTAAGAGACACTTGTTTTTAGAAGAGGTCTTCAAACTTCTTGCTCAAAAAGCTGAAAAGCCTTAGGCATTGCTATTCTCTAGCGGATACACAACCTTGCCATAAGAATCTTCAATTAGGCTAATTAGTTTTTCAGCAGCTTCTAAGACAATTCTCTTAGCGATGTTTCCATCCCTATGGAAAGCATTCAAGTAAACATGGATAATTGGCTTCTCCTCAGTACCTTTAGGATGCGATTTCACATACACTTCCGGATACTGTTCTTTAACCTTGCTTATTATTGGAGCTAGAGCAGATTCCATAACCCCGACTATTCGGAAAGAGTGTTCAGCAATTTTAAAGCCTGAATAAAGCGAAATCTCCTTTGAAATGGCTTCGTTGAATATAGCCTCCATCTCCCGGGGAACGCCTGGTAAAGCGTATATTATAGTAGACTCGCAGGAAATCTTGGCTGCCGGAGCAGTTCCAACAGGGTTGTGCAAAGGTATTGCACCCTCAGGCATCTTTGCCATCTTAATCCTTGCATCGGTAAGGCTTTCACCCATAGTTTCATATTTTCTCTTAACCATTTCCAGAGCTTCAGGATGAACGGTTAGTTTCAGTCCTAGAGCTATTGCTAGACCTTCAAGAGTCTTATCGTCGTAAGTAGGTCCGAGTCCGCCGGTCATTATTATGAGCGAGGGCTTTCTTGAAAGCGCCTCTCTAATGCATGATGATATTTCATCGAGGTCGTCGCCGATGACGGTAATCCTCTTAACTGCAACGCCAAGTTTAGTAAGTTTGTCGGCAAGCCAAGAAGCATTTGTATTCACTACCTTACCTATTAGGAGTTCGTTCCCTATAGAAATCAACTCGCAATTTAATCGAGTATCCAATTTGATTGCTTCCTCAATAGGGGAAACTTAAGCTTTATCAATTTTAAGTCTAATTATTAGCAGATTTAACCAGTTTTCAGGTGTTGATTTGAAGAGCAATTAAGATTTTTGTCTAAAGGCGAGTGCAGCCTTCCTATATGGTCCTCTTTTTCTAAGCCTGGCCCTGCGTCTCGCTTCAACCTTCTTATGTAGCTTATCTTCATGCTCCTCGAAGCTCATTGTCTTAACAGGAAGCTTAAGAATAAAAATGTTAAGAAGAAAAATGCACTTATTTCCAAAATTAAAAAATGGTGGAAAAATGCAGTCTTATTCTGCTTGATATTTTATAGGTAAGGTGTTCTTGAACTACTTATTATTCCACTACCGCTCCATAACAATTTTCCTTCTTTCACGGTTGTACCAGTATATCGCCACCATACGGTGTCAGTGGAGTTATAGCCCACATTAACCCCCCTGTACTCAGTCCCACCTATGCCAAATATGTAGTTCCCGATCCAAGTGATATGTGATACGTTTCCTAGGGTAGCATATCCTGGAAGATAACGCCATTTACTCCCATCGTAATAAGCCATATTCGTATTAGTTACGAGCCAATCTATTCCATTAATGGGCTGATTGCTTTCAACACCGAATTGAAAGTGCTTAATATTAAAACCACCATAAGATCGGTTTCCTACTAGAAAAGCAACATCATTAGTTGAGTGGGACCATTGATATATTACAGGAACGTCATTATCGTAATCGGACCATGACCGATATACGTAGAGTCTGTAAAGTACAGTGCCAGATCCAATATCCATTCTTGTAACGAACAGTATAGAATTTCCGGTACCGATATTTGGGAACTCCTTGTATTGTACTCGACTTGCACCATACCATGCTTGAGGGGCCCAAGTAACACTATTGTCTCTAAGCAATGCTGCACCACTCTGATATATCAATCCGCTTGGTGTCGTTCCACTAGCAGCACCAGCCACACTGAGAACTGGGCCTAGCCACCTACCAGATGGAAAAGAGCTAGCTGGTGCTGAATAAGTAAAAGAGAATATAACTCGGCTGGCTGTCGTCACAGTAGACATAAAGTATCCTCCTACATAAGGTTGTGTGCTAAAGTTGTTTGTATTGGTATTGGAATTAAGCTCAGAATTAAAAGACTTATCAAGAGAAATATTTTATCAGATTTTTTAAGCATGTTGCGCCTATCTTTAATCATGGAAACACCCCCTCCATTGAAGTATCGTTAATCATAGCGATACCTTCTTCAGGTTCTGTGTAAATACCTACTGCACCCAAGTCGAAAATCGTCAGCGGAAAGCCTTTGGGAACGTTAACTATCATTGTAACCTCTATCGTCTGATTATGCTTTATACTTATAGAACCTGAAGGCTCATACCTCACATACCGGTTTATGAGTACTTCCTCTCTATTGGGCAATACCTTAATTATGCTCAATCCTGGGCCCATCGGGTCTAAAACAACTTTAATTTCGTTGAATTCTTCATCATAAGATACGTAGTGTAATAGTAGCGGTATTCTCGTTTCTTTACCCTTCTTACCGCTTATCACAGGCCTGCCTTTAGCAGAAGAGATGTTTGCCAGCTTAATCTCCAAATAACCCTTAACACCATATTTACGAGCAATCTCAGGATTACGTATTTCAAGAGATGTAAGAAAAGGTATGTAAATAATTGTTGGGGATGTGCTTTCCCCGGCTTCTCCAGGGGCAGTATAGGCTTCGCTTAATCGCGAGTTCTCAAGGCCTCTCAGAGTAGAAGAGGCTATTAAAGAGACAATAACGATGCCTAACATAATGGAAAGTACTAATGCCAATCTTGACGGTAATGCCGTATTTACTTTTTTCTGCAGGAATTTCTTAAATAGATGCAGACTTAGATAACATTTATTCTTGATATTTATTTTTCCCAATGTTTTTCACCGAACGTTATGGTACTAGGCTCTATATATATCGGTGTTCTAATTGCTCGACATTTTTCCAAAAGATTTTGAAATGATTTTAAAAGATAAGTTTATAAATTATTTGTTACTGATAAAAAACAGTTTTTGGTAATTGCTTTTGCAAGCTTAGTTTTTGCGGCAGACGTAATTTTTAAAACTGATTAAAGATTAATCGTCCAGAAACAGTATTGAGAATAAAAAAATTAAGCAGTAACATAGTCCTTAAGAAGCTGGAAGATGAAATCCGGTTTGATGATAAGGATTTCCCAGTTCTCTCAAGTAAGACTCCCTTTGAATTACTTATAGCAACCATTCTATCGCAAAACACTAGCGATAAGAATACTGCAAAATCATTGAAAAAGCTCAGGGAGAGGATTGGAATAACTCCGGAGAAGATTTTAAGGGCTGATTTGAAAGTTTTGAAGTCTGCTATAAGGTCCTCTGGCCTTTACAATGTTAAGGCTACTGTAATTAAAAAACTCGCTAAGATCGTAATTGAGAAATATGGTGGCAGGCTTGAGCAGATTTTTGAGAAGCCCCTTGAAGAGGCGAGGAGCGAATTAATGAGCCTCCCAGGAGTCGGCCCTAAGACAGCTGATGTAATGCTTTTATTTGCAGGAGGAAAACCTACTTTCCCCATAGATACTCATGTTTCCAGAGTTTCTCGGAGGCTTGGAATAGTGGATGAAAAAGACGATTATGAAGAGGCTCGTGTAAAGCTTATGAAATTTTTCCCGCCGAAATACTATTTGAAAGCTCATCTCTTACTGATAGAACATGGTAGGAGGACGTGTAAGGCTAAGAATCCTCTTTGCAGAAATTGCGTTTTATTAAAGTATTGCTCTTTCGGACAACTTTTATCAAAAAAGCTTTGATGCCTACCTCTTCCTACAATTGCTACAGTCTGGGAATACGTAGAGGTATATCTTGTGCCATGATAGTGTTTCAACCTTTTGAGGAACCCAGTCTTTAAACGTGAACTCGTGGCTAACTATTCTCGCCCCAGGCTTAAGTTCGGCTTCAAGCTTCGGTTTTATTTTTTCGTTTGCAGACGTTGTTAAGAATAGGGTTACTACTGTTGCTTCAGACAAGTCTGCATTCAACAAGTCTTCATTGTAAACAATTATCCTACTTGACAAGCCTTCCCTCTCTATTTTTCTGATTAGATCCTCGTAAAGATCCTTCCTTATCTCGTATCCGACTGCTTTCCTCGCGCCGAATTTCTTAATAGCTGTAATAAGAAGCCTACCATCTCCACATCCTAAATCGTAAACAACGTCGTCAGGCGTAACTTTAGCGATTTCAAGCATTTTCTCAACAACTTCAGGTGGCGATGGTACGTATGGCACTGTTATCGACAATGCGTTAATTTAAGCATTTTGAGAGAGAAATAAACTTATCGCTTGTTAAGTTTCCAACATAACATTCTCAAAGATTTTGAGAATTGTTCTAGCATTTTCGATCATGTAATGGTCATTGTTTAAGAAAACGTATATTCTCTTTGGTTTAGCCTCAATCACTCTCTTTACAATCTCATTAAGCTCATTAATGGTGTAATTGTGAGAATACCATGATGACCTACCGTGCATCCTCAAGTAGACTATCCCCGTCGTGTTGAAAACATGCCTTGGTAAGTCCGGGGCGTCCACAGAGACTACTGTAATACCTCTTTCACTAGCCCATTCTTCCCATTCTCCTGAGAACCATTTTAAGTTTCTCCACTCCATTGCAGCTTTTTCAACAATCCCAACTTCCTTAAAGAATCGCTCTATGTTCCTAATCGTGTTATGACTCGGTTCCATGAAAGGCGGAAGTTGAAATAAGTAGAAATCTATGCTTTCCTCAAGAGGTTTAAACAAATCAATGAACTTGTTAAACGTCTTAACTGCTTTACTGCCCATCCTGTACACGTGTGTAACTATCCTGGAGACTTTAACCGCCCACCTGAATCCTCTCGGTGTTTTCTTGGCCCAAGAACAAACTTGATTCCTAAAGGGAAACCTGTAGAAACTAGCGTTAAGCTCAACACTGTTCAAACCGGAGTTCTTGACATACCAGTCGAAGCCATTAGGATTCCAATCATAACTCCAGCCTGAAGTACCTACGAATATCTTTTGCTTCGAGCTCATAACTAGGGAAGACTATTCCTCCTTGTCAAATATCTTCATGGCTTCCGGTATTTTATCTATCAAGTCTGATGCGGTTATGTGAAAGCCTTTTTCCCCGACAGCCTTTAAGCCAGCGTCTCCGTGAACATACGCCGCAGCCGCCGCTGAGCTAAAGCCATCATTACCCCATGCTAGGAAGGCAGCTATTATGCCAGATAACACATCCCCAGTGCCTCCGACGGCGAGTCCTGGTGTAGCGTGTTTATTCACCTTAAGCCTCGTACCGTCTGTAACGATTGTTTCAAAGCCTTTTAGAAGTATTGTGAAATCGTATTTCTTGGAGAGCTCTATTAATATCGGAATGTTTTCAAACCATTTCTCCTTAAGCTCCTTGTCAAAAACGTGTTTGAATTCCCCCCGGTGAGGAGTGGCGACAACCCCCTTAAGCAAGTTTGGAAAAGATTTTAGCGATTTAAAACCGTCCGCGTCGACAACTATGGGTAATGATTTGCTCTTAGCTTCTTCAATTAGAATTTTAACAGTTTCAATAGTTTCTTCGTGAAGACCTATACCAGGACCGATTACTAATGAATCAACTTTCTCCATGAGTTTTGAAAGTACATCCAATGCTTTATTATTGAGATGTTTACCTGGAAGCTCATATACGACGAGGTCTGGCGTAATTGCTCTAATCGAACTAGCTACGGATTCTGGCGCGGCTACGATAGATAGCCCCACCCCAACTCTGAGTGCTGATAATGCTGCTAAGGCCGGTGCACCAGAAAAGGTTTCACTACCTCCAACTACTAGAACGTAACCGTAATCTCCCTTATGTGAAAACTTTTTCCTACTCTTAATAACCCTCCTAACATCCCCCGGGCCGGTGTACAATTCGGCTTCAAGAGGAATACCTATATCAGCCACTACGACTTCGCCGGCATGTTTATACTTACTTAGAAAATCCTTGGTCTTATGGAATGTTATTGTATACGATGCTTTAACGACCAGGTCTTCTTCACTACTTTCCGGGCCTAAGCCGGTTGGGATATCGACTGCAAAAATGATCTTATTGGAAGAATTCAACTCCCTCACGATTGAAGCGAATGGTTCTTTCAAAGTCCCCTTAAAGCCAGTTCCAAGCATCGAGTCAACTACATAGTCACATTTCTCAAGTATCTCTCTGATAATACCCGTTTCCGACGAGTCGTTAATCACAATCTTTTCTACTTCTTCCATGTGTAGAAGGAGGTTCCAATTTGTCCTAGCCTCCATACTCCTAATATCCTGAGGCCTGCCTACCAGAACAACTATAACGTGAGCACCCATATTCCTCAAATGCCTAGCGACTACGAAACCATCTCCACCATTATTACCAGTACCACATATAATTAGAAAGGATTTTCCTTTAACATCAACCTTTGAGGATATGAATCTTGCCGTTGCAGAACCAGCATTCTCCATCATGCATATTCTTGGAAAACCGAGTGCTTCAGCATTTTCCTCTATGGCAGCCATATCAGCACTCGTCACGACTTCTGGAAGAAACGGTATTACGGTATCAAGCCACCTCCTCATCGTAATATTCACTTTAGAAGGCGTTTTTAAGAGTTTTAAATCTTTGACGATTAGTAATGAAATCACATATTGGGATGGGGAAGCCTGCTTAGGAGTCTGAGGAAAATCATCTCTGATAGAGAGGTTAGTGAAACAGTCCTGAACAGAATTAAGAGCTTTGAAGAAACGGGAAGAGATAGAGATAAGACTTTCAGCGAGCTCTGCTTCTGCATACTTACTGCTAATTATTCCGCTGAAGGGGGATTAAGGATACAAAGAGAGTGTGAAGAAGATTTCTTCAATCTTGATGAGTTTAGCCTTGCTGAAAAGCTTAGAAGACTCGGACACAGGTATCCTAAGAGCAGAGCTAGATATATAGTTGAAGCAAGAAAAATCTATAACGAGGTATGGAAGACAGTTAAGAGCGATAAGGATCCGTTGGAAATCAGGAAATGGCTTGTAAAAAACGTCCTAGGATTAGGGTTTAAAGAAGCCAGTCATTTCCTTAGGAACATAGGCTTCAAGAACCTTGCAATAATAGATAGGCATGTTTTAAGAATTCTGCATGAGCATGGATTAATAAAACACATCCCTACTGTTCTTTCAGAAATCAAGTATTTAGAAATAGAGAAAATTCTCTCTAGAGTAGCTGAAGAATTAAATATCTCTTTGGCGGAGCTGGACCTTTACCTCTGGTATATGGATACTGGGAAAATACTGAAATAGAATCGGAATTACGCTAATTCAACCAAGTATTCTCTTCCACGTTTTATTTTCCTAATTAATCCCTTCTTCTGAAGCTCGTTCAAAACCATTGAGGTCTTTGCCTTTGAAAAGCCTGTTGCTTCCTTTATCTGTTTTTGTAACAATCTACCCCCAGAGTTCTTGAGTATTCTAAGTACTAGTTCTTCATCTGAAATCATGTATTCGTCTGAGGGCAAGGACGGTTTCTTCCTACGACGGTATAGAATCAATGAAGCTGAGACTAAGGTTATTACCATGAGAACTGCTATAATGATCAATAATCGATAGGTCTCTGAACCTTCAGTGCTCTCTGCTTCTTCGTAGACTGAGAATATAATGTGTTGCGGAAGATTGTTAATCTTATACTTAGAATTGGATGGTAATCGTAAAGAAACGCTCCAGGATCCAACAAGATTTGGAGTATAATCGTCTGAAAAATAACCATCACTACCTACAGTAACCATTCTAACGATTTCCAAGCCTTCGGGGTTTTTGTAAACTATATGAATGATTAAATTGGATACTGGTGGACTAATCTTACCGTAAGCCCTTAGAGAAAGACCTTTTTCAACACGAGTATTGTTTAATAAGAATTCTTCAACAGTTAAAACCCTGTTTTGGAACACCAATCGGGGCTCACAATCAGAGAAGTCAAGTTTTCCAAACCATGTTACTTTCGAAGACTCTTCCTTTGAAGGATGGGGACTTACCATTTCTAGAAAGTAGTTTTCAGCCAACTCTGAGTAATCTATTTCAAGCACTTCATCCGAAAAGAGATAGAACCCTCCTTCGAAAACATCTCCGACTTCAATCTTATCAAGCGTTTTAAGACTGAAGCCAACCCAAGTAAACCTGTACTCTATGATTCCAAGTTGTTTAATTATCCCACCTCCAAAGTCTATTTCAAGATTAAAATCCTTAGGCAACATTGGTCTCCCAGTTATTAATGATGCCCTATTAACTATGTTTTCTATAGTAGATTTGAAGCTGGATAGCATGCTCTCCCTGTCAGCGTTTTTCATAAATTCCTCAAAATCCTTCTTATCCTCTTCTGAAAGCAAAGGTGTCGAGAGTTTGACTATCCATGTTGCTGACGAATCTTCATGGAGGATTATCCTATAGGTTGTTTGAAACTCAAATTCACCCCTAATCGAAAGCGGTTCTCGTAAGATAATGATTGTTATTAAAAGAACTACTATCGAAACAAATCTTGAGATAGACTTCTGCAACATTTGATGTAGAGTTTTTCTGGAAAAATATAAAATTTATGAGTTATGGATTACTTTTTACCCGTATTTTTCCCAACGCCTTTATTCTGAACTTGCTCCCTAACTTTCTCTTTCACTTCCTCTCTTATCCTCTCATGTAATTGTTTCATCTCTTTCTGGAATCTATGATTTTCTTCAACAATCTGTTTTGCGAAGTTCTTATTCTCCTCGGAGATGTTTTCCCGCAGTGCCTTTAACGCTTCTTTGCTAGTCTCTTTTAACAAACTCAACCTGGTTCTCACTTCAAGCCTTATCCTATTCATTTCCATTATGAATTCCTCACGTGTAATGTTACCGTTTCTCAACATTTCACGGAGCCTCTCCATCTCTCTATTTCTCTCTTCTATGCAAGCCCTCATCTCGTTTTTGGTCTGGTTCAGTATCCTAAGTCTTTCACGCCAAGTATTGTTGAGCATCATCCTCCTTTGGAGTCTTATTCTCAGTAGGTTTTCCCTATGCGTTTGAGTAATATTCCGTATCAGCACTGACATATTCTTACCAAGGGAAAATGGCATTGTTTCATTGTCTAGAGACATTGTAAAATCTTCGAAGGGGATAGTAATGTTGTCCTCATAATACTCTTCCCATATATAATTCTCCTCGTCGGAGTCAGTATCTCCTGAAGCTCGGATAAAGGATAGTAGCATTAGAGCTGAAATCAATGCAACTGCTATCATAGCCAGTATTTTCAAATCGTTTCTTCCATTATTTTTACAGATGCTCATCGTTTCAGCACACCTAAAAAAATGTGTTTAGCGTTGTTAATAAGCGTTTTAACGATATTTCAGTTTTAAAATGTTCAAAAAAAGGCAACATGCCTTAAAAAAATCTAAAAAAGTTCATTTTTCAAAAACAAGATTTCTTTCTACATCCAGCTCTAAAAATGGGTTAAATCCATAGATGTTCCGAGAGTTAAAAAATGAGGATTCTGACGAGGATTGGTTAGAAGCGCGTCATCATTATAGTTGGGTTGGAAATTAAAAAGAAGCTCCTGTTTTTAGAGAACTATTGAAAGACTGTAGATTACTGCGGTTGCCCACTTAAAGCTTTATGAAGTTCTAAGAGATTTCTAACTCGTTTCTTAACATTAGGATGAGTGCTCAATGCTTCTACAAGTCTTTCGGATGCAGTAATATCCCTGGAGGCGAATTCTTCAAGGGAACGAATGTCATACGTTCTCCCAAGCTCTGCTTTAGTACTTGCTTCAGGGTCTACTATGAGAAGCGTCTTGAAGGAAGCGTATCCCGCTAATGATGTTTTAACCCTTTCACGCGTCCTAGCATTAGCATCAGATATTTTCACGAGAGCACTCGCAAGGCTTAACGGGCCTCCATCAGACACTGTGGAACCATGGTAATCTGCATAATACTCCCTACTCCTGCTAAAACTCAAGATAAGGAGGGTTAGTATATAGTATAGTGCCATACCAAGCATACCCACAAGCAGGAGAAGCCCGCCATTACCCCTCTCCCTACTTGAACGGGAAGAAAAGACACCAGAGTAATAGAGAGAGTATGCTATCCAGTAGACTATTGCAGGAAGGACAGAGAGAAACATCATTATTTGAACATCCTTATGTTTGAGATGTCCCAACTCATGTCCTATGACTGCTTCAACCTCAGCCTCGTTTAAATTATCTAGTAAGCCTCTTGTCACCGCCACTCTTGAACCCGTTAGAGGACTCCCATACGCGAAAGCATTGGGCAAAGGAATATCTGAAATCATTATTTTGGGAGCTTTTTTAAACCCGCTTCTCTCAGAAAGCTTTTCTACACTCTGCTCAAGCCATGGTAGTTCTCCCTCGTTTAAAGGCCTTACACGGTATATGTAATCTATTAGATATGGGCCAATAAGCCATTGAACAAGGTTCCACAGTATTATTATGGGCAACATTAAAAACAGCGAAACCCCCATGATTGAAAGTATGACTGCTAAGAAACCGGTAGTAACTGTAATAACCAGCATCATCGTGACAATCATGTTAAGCCTCAATTTCCATAGATTCATTAAAGCTCACCTCCTTCTTAGTTATTAGAATACCTTGATATAAAGTTTAAGCCCCAAAATTAATGTAGCATCGTAGTCCTCCCATAAAAAGCTTAGCAAACTTAATTAACCTGAGTGGGATTTTCGTGACATGCCGATTTGCCCAATAGACACAGGCAGGTACGGTTCCATCGAGATGAGGAGAATTTTCGAAGAGGAGAACAGGCTTCAGAAAATGCTTGATGTAGAGGCGGCTTTAGCAGAAGCCTTAGCCGAAGTAGGAGAGATACCGCAAGAAGCCGCTTTAATGATAAGAAGCAAAGCGGTTTCCAGTATAGTTACTGTTGACAGAGTAAAAGAGAGGGAGAAAATAACTAAGCATGACATAGCGGCTATGGTGGAAGTGCTTTCCGAAGAATGTGGAGAATATGGAGAATATGTCCACTGGGGTGCGACTAGCAATGATATAACAGATACAGCATTGGTACTACAACTGAAAGAGGCTTTTAGCATAATCGGTAATAGATTGACTTCCCTCATAGAAACCCTATGTAGCATGGCTGAGAAATACAGGGATTTTGTAATGCCAGGTAGAACTCACGGTCAACATGCCATTCCTATAACGCTTGGATTCAAATTCGCTGTTTACGCTGCTGAGCTTGCTAGAAACTATGAGAGAATGATGCAGCTCTCAAAAAGAGTATTGAGGGGAAAGATCGGCGGGGCGGTTGGTACTATGGCGGCCTTCGGAGAAAAAGCCCTCTTGATAGAGGAGAAGACTATGAGTAGGCTTGGCCTTGAACCGGTTGAGATAGCGACACAGGTAATTTGCAGAGACAGGTTCGCTGAATTAATGCTTTGGGCAGCGTTATTAGGTTCAAGCTTAGATAGGATAGCTGTTGAAATAAGGAATCTGCAAAGAACAGAGATAATGGAGGCTGCCGAAGGCTTTGGCGAGCAACAACGTGGAAGTAGCACGATGCCTCAGAAACAGAACCCTGTCGATAGTGAGAAGGTATCCGGACTCGCTAAATTACTGAGGGGTATGGTAATACCTGCTCTAGAAAACATTCCATTATGGCATGAAAGAGACCTTTCCAATTCCAGTAATGAGAGATTTACAATACCATTGTGTATGATACTACTCGATGAAATGCTGATTACTATGGAGAACGTGTTGAAGAACCTAAGGGTTTATCCTGAAAATATGTTGAAGAACTTAGAATTAACAAGGGGCAGGATAATGAGTGAAGCAGTAATGATGAAACTAGCTAGGAGGGGCATGGGGAGGAGGAAGGCTTACGATACTATTAGAAAACTATCTAGGAAGGCTATTGCCGAGAATAAGAGCCTCCTAGAAGTATTGGAAAGTGATCCTGAAGTCACTAAGTATATCGATCGTGGAGAATTGATAGAAACCATGAATCCAAAGAATTATTTGGGGAAATACAGAGAATTGATAGATAGAGCGGTTTCCTACGCCATGTCTGTAATAAATTTAAAGAGTACGCCTTAACTCAGCATAAGGTCTTTACGGAGATGTTCCAGAACATGAATAGTTTAGTAGATTTAATTAGAGAGAAGGCATTGAAGTATTACAATTCAGATCCTGGACATGATTGGTCTCATGCTGAAAGAGTCTATAAAATGTGTATGAAGATTATGAATGAGGAGGGCGGTGATCCCGAGGTACTTACTGCAGCAGCCCTTCTTCACGACGTTGGTATTTCATACGAGTTTGAGGAAGGCATCGACCATTCTGAGAAAAGCGCTGAGATTGCAGGTAAAATCCTTTATGAAATAGGTTTCCCAAGAGATAAGATAGTAAAAGTCCAAGAAGCAATTAGACAACACAGGTTCAAGAGTGGAATCAAAGCAACCACCTTAGAGGCGAAAATACTCCAAGATGCCGACCGCCTGGATGCAATCGGTGCCATAGGCATTGCGAGAACGTTCTCCCACGGAGGTAATAGGAAAATCCCCATTTATTCTAAAGATGAGAACATTGCTTCAACTCTCAAACATTTTTACGATAAGCTTCTTAAAATAAGGTATTTATTAAACACTAGGATGGCTAAAGCAATTGCAAAAGAAAGACACGAATTCATGGAGGCTTTCTTATCAAGGCTATTGAAAGAAATCGAGGGAGAAGCTTAATCCTAATACAATATTTAAGTAGTCTCGGTTTGAGTCTCTAAGTAAAATTGGTAATGCAGATAGTTTTCATAGGTCCAGCTGGATCGGGAAAGACAACTCTAGTTAGCGAATATGGTAAGTGGCTAGGCTCAAGCGGTCAGAAAATTTCTTTTGTAAATCTTGATCCTGGAGCTGAAGAAGTACCCTATTCTCCATCATTCGATATTAGAGAATTCTTTACAGTTGAGGAGATAATGAAGAGGGAAAAGCTAGGGCCAAATGGAGCTATGATAAGGGCCATGGACATGTTGGCTGAAAAGAGTCGTGAATTAACTTCTAGAATAGAACTTTCCCAAGCAGATTATAGGCTTATTGATACTCCCGGCCAAAGCGAGTTGTTCGTATTCAGAAATACGGGGCCGGAGATTGTAAATAGCCTTTCTGGAATTGGTAGGACGATAATAGTATTTTTAATAGACGGTCAGCTAATATGTCACCCAAGCGATCTTATAGCTATGTTTTCATTAGCAGCAGCGTGCAGGTTGAGATTAAACGTTCCACTTGTCCACGTAGTTACCAAAGCTGATGCATTGGGAAGAAGCGATCTGGAACTCTTAATGCAGAATCCGGATTATTTAGAAAAAAGGATTGTTGAAGAAGAGGGTGGACTCTTACAGGAATACATGTTAGAATATTCTAGAATCATACATCCTATGCTTAGGAGACAAAGAACTGTTTTTGTTTCAGCCATTACTAAAACAGGATTTGAAGCATTGGAATCGATCATACACGATGCTATGTGTGAGTGTGGAGATCTTCGTTAAGCTTACCTCGATATATTTTTAAAAGCTCCTCATAATACTCTCCGGAAGCAATACTATCTTCAATAAGTTTTACTAGAGAATAAACTTCCTCAAAGAACACGATATCATCTGCTGATACTCCTCTCCTCCTCATTCTCCTAACTCTTCCCCTTATACTTACACCAGCTTCCATGAGAGTAAGCGACAAGACTGTGTGCTTTAATTCCTTAAGTTGATTCCTGAAACGGTTTGCAAGCGAAATAAAACTCTGCCCTAGAGTGTCAATATCATCTATATTAACCTCTAAACCATTGTCAATATACTTTCTCATTGAAAAAGTTAGTGGACATAGGGAACTCTGGATTTCCGAAAGCACCCTCTTTAACTCTTCTGTCAAAACTGTTAAAAAATAACAATAAAGCAGCTTAAATATTTTCCCAAAAAAAGATGCGAGAAGTTTATAAAAAAGATTAAGATTCTTAGGAACATGACAAACTTGGTTGAACTGTTGAAAAGGATTCTCGATTATGCTATTGCATCCGGAGCCTCCTATGCCGAAGCTAGATTCCACAACGATTTTGAGAAAAACATTGCTTTAAAAAACGGAGAAGTGGAAGCAGTTGAGGCAAATTATGAAAGAGGAATAGGTATTAGGGTTATCGTTAATGGAGGATTGGGTTTTGCTTCAACTAATCTATTAAAGCCTGAAACGATTACAAGCGTAGTGGATAAAGCCATTAAAATGGCCAGGGCATCTTCATTAAATAAGAAGACAGCTATTAGTTTTTCAGAAGAAGAGGCATATTCTATAGAGTGGAGTGTTTTCGAAAAGAAGAATCTTGAGAATTGGAGTTTAAACGATAAAGTCGATTTCCTTAAGAAATTGGATGATGAGATTTTAAGCCAAGGTGTAAGCGTATCATCTAGATATCTAGCCTATTCAGAAGAAAGGAGCGAACGATTATATGTTAACACTGAAGGGGCTTTCATATCATCAAGGACAACACGCCCCTCTTTCTCAGCATTGATAACAGTAGCGGATCCCTCTAAGGGGGTTATACAGAGAACCCTGCAATTTGGAGGCTCAGGAGGCTTGGAAGCCGTAGAGTCTTGGAAGCTTGAGGAGAAGCTAAAAGAAGAGGTAAAAGCGCTTCATAAAATGCTTGTCGATTCAATAAGGACTCCTGAGGGGATTATGGACGTGGTTATCGGTAGCGAGGTGACGGGAATAATATCGCATGAAGCCTCTGGACACCCTGGGGAAGCTGATAGAATACTTGGTAGAGAAGGGGCTCAAGCAGGCGAATCATATCTGACGCCGAACGATATTGGTAGGAAGATTGGAAGTGAAATTGTCAATCTGGTCGACGACCCAACTATACCCGGCTCCTTTGGGTTTTATCTTTTCGACGACGAGGGAGTTAAGGCTAGGAGAAAATACTTGATAAAAGAGGGAAGGATATTCGAATTCTTAATGAACAGGGAGACTGCAGCAAAGCTGGGTGTAAAAAGCAATGGTTCTGCAAGAGCATCAGGATACGATGTGGAGCCGATAGTTAGGATGTCTAATACCTTCATGCTTCCGGGAGATTACACTTTAGAAGAGCTTTTAAACGATGTTTCGAAAGGAGTCTATATCAAGAGCTTTATGGAGTGGAATATTGACGATAAAAGGTGGAACCAGAGATACGTTGGTCTTGAAGCCTATCTCATAGAAGATGGTAAATTAACGGTTCCCGTTAAAAATCCGGTCATAGAAATAACTACCGAGAAGCTTTTCACAAGCATCGATGCCGTAGGCAGGGATTTGGGTTTTACAGCAGCAACGTGCGGTAAGGGAGATCCTATGCAAGGAGTACCAGTATACACCGGGGGACCCAGTGTAAGAATAAGGAGCATCAGGGTAGGAGGTGTAGGATAGCATGGTTGAGCTTCATGAGAAGGTTTTGAAAATGCTAATGGAAAAAGGAGCTGAAGAAGCAATAGTAATACTGAGAACACATGAGAGGAGCTCTGTAAGATATGCTAACAATGAACCCACCATAGCCCTCTCCGAGGTGATAAATACCGTAACAATATACAGCAGCATTAGGGAAAGAAGCTTCTTGGGAAGCTTTGAAAACGTCTCCGAAGACTTCATCGAGAAAATCGTTGACGATGTTATAACCATGACTAAAAACTCCCCACCATCCCCGTATTATGCTCCAATACCGAAAGGGCCTTTCAATTATAGGACTGGAAAAAGGGTTGAGGGGAGAATAAGGAGAATGGATGAGCAATTGATTTCCTATGTTTCCGAAGCTGTTAAGGCAAGCAGGGAATCTGGTGCAGAGAGGAGCGCGGGAATAATATATGCTGATCACCAGGAGGAGAGGCTTGTTTCTTCAACAGGCCTAGACTTACAAGAAGAATCTTCATCAATAAGCCTTAACCACCGGGCGTTTGCAAGTTCAGAAGCAACTGGGCAATGGGTCTCATGCTCTACAACTCTAAGAGACTTCGATCCTTACGATGCTGGTAGGAGGGCTGGCGAAATAGCTAGAAAGAGCCTAAACCCAAGATTCATAGAAGAAGGGGTGTATGATGTTTACATGGGACCATTAATATTTGCAAATATAATGAGTGAGGTTGCAGGTTTTGCCTCAGGCTTTCTTGTTCAAATAGAAATGAGCTTTCTCAGCGGTAAGCTTGGTGAGAAGGTTGGTGCAGATGAGCTAACTATTATAGATGATCCTACTATGCCTCAGGGTCTAGGTGAGAAAATTTTCGACGAGGAGGGCATACCTACTCAGAGAACGGTAATAATAGAGAACGGTGTTTTAAAAAACTATTTACACAATAGTAGGACGGCTAGGGTTGCTGGAACATCATCCACAGGAAACGCTGGAATAATATACCCACATCCTTGGAACATAATAATTAAGCCTGGTAACGTAAAGGAAGAAGACATGTTGCAGAAACTTGGAAAAGGATTATTTTTAACAAACAGTTGGTATCAGAGATACCAGAACTATAAGACTGGAGACTTCTCCACTATAGTTAGGGACGGTGCTTTCTACGTTGAAGATGGCGAGATTAAGTATCCAGTCAAAGGATGTAGAATAAGCGACAATCTTCAAAGAATCATTTCTAACATAGAACTTCTTTCAGACAGGCTCTATCCCATTAAATGGTGGGAGGTAGAAGTACCAACATATGCTCCCACTGCAGTAATTAGGAACGTTAAGATAACAAGAGCATTCGGTTAGAGTTAGATTAAGCCAGTAATTATTGCAATACTCACTATTAGCAGGAGTATCCCCGCTATCAGCCTCATGTACCTTCTCTTCTCAATCCTCCAAGCATCGATCTCCAATAAACTCTTACCTAAGTAAACGAGAATGACGATAACGATAAGGGGTAGAATGAATATTACGTTGTATAAAAGGAGGAGTAAGAAAACCTGTAATGTCAAACCCACTTTTGCAAGCACGTATAGCATTGATATGTAGATTCCACCGGTACAAGGTAATTCAATCATCGAAACAGCCATGCCAATTAGAAAACCTGCTGCAATTGTTATGTTAGAAGAGTATCTTTTTATGATCCTGTCTAAAGCATCAGGCCGTTCGAGGTTTATACCCTTGCCGTAAAAAAGGAATTCCTTAAACTCCAGTATTGCGAAGAAGATTGCTACTGAGCCGATTAAGTAACGCAATAATATTCTAAATGGAGAAATGTTAATCAAGTATAGTAGACCCATGCCAATGCTAAAGTAAGAGACTAAGACGCCGATTATGAACGCTCCGCAATTTAACAGCATCCTCTTAGGGGAGCCCTGTGAAATAGAATATGTTAAGAGCAGTATTATTGTAGCAAATGCACAAGGGTTTAGTGAATCTATGAAGGCAGCGATTACTACGCTTGCTAGAGAGGGGAGGGATAATGCAGTACGATCCTTCTTTAAGTGCTCTATTATTTCACCAGCCTTATCGTAATACTCGCCACTAGTATATTCCAGTATGAGACTTTCTAATTTCTGAATAATGGCTTCCTCTCCAATTAGACACTTATCACCTATGAAAACCGCTGGCACCTCACGATTTTCTTCAGTTATGTTAAAGCCTTCGGCAAGGGTAATGAACAGTTCAACGTTAGTATCGTTATTAAATATGTCGAACCTTTTGAAAACTACGCTAGGATAATGCGTCTTGATCACGCTGATATGATTCTCAGCCCTTATGCAATGTTCACAGCCTTCTGCAACAAAGTAGTAAACGGTTATATTCTGAGGTGAAGCATTAGCAATCGTCAGAAAAATCGAGAAGAATATTACTGTAAAGACAAGTGACGGAAAACTTTTGAAATGTTTTTGCATCAAATTTAAGATTCCGATTTTAATAGGAATGATTTTGTAACGCTTAGACTCAAGTTACCATATTTAATTACACATGTCAAATTGTTTAAACCGCTTTGAATACCGTAGCAAGGCGAGCATGGAATATCTATGCTGAATGTTTTTGAATTAAAACCCCTCTGAACTGGAATCTTCAAAACACCCCTAGGATCAATCCATTTATTATTAACCACATATCCCCTGTGACGACTTTTAAAACCAAATATTTCAATATTAACATCCCCCAAATTCTTGCTGCTCAATAAAGTAACTGTTAATTTTAACTCTTCACCCTTAGTAAGCGAATACTCTTCCTTATCAGTGTATATTGCGAGAATTAGCGTTAAATCCTCTTTTGAAAGAAAATTCTTGTTAACACCTTCTATTTGAGAAAGGTAGCTATTAGTCTCTTCAATATCTTGAAGAATGCTTAAAGAAAGGGATGCTAAACTGTTATTTACACGCCAATAATTGAAGAATTTGAGAACAGTCTGATTATACTCAGTACCCGTAGCTAGATAGCTATATTCTCGATCGAAAAACTCTGCTTCAGACTCTGTTGCATTAGCATGTTCAATGAGAAACAATATCCTCTTAGGCCTTTCATAGTATTTAGAAAGGCAATTATTTGCTTCCCAAACGTTTTTAAAAGCATTTAGACATTCCTCAGCAAGGCTTTGATTAAGACACCAGTATGAGAAGAATTCGAGAACAGTCTGATTGTAGCTTCCGTTAACAGCCATATAACTGTATTTATCGTCGAACAATATGGCAGTCTCACGATCCGTCAAGTTAAGGCTCATAAGTAAAGATATTCTCTCAGACCTTGACACATCTTGAGGATGGTTATTATTGTAATACCGGTAAACAGAAAAAGCACTGATTAATGTAATGATAGCTATTAGCAATATCATAACCCTAGATGGCATATTCATACCACAGACCTCCGGTATTTTAAACTTTTCACTCTATTTAAAAACCACGATTTAAAAACTTTTCACAGACATGGATTAAGCCTCATCGTTGATTTTTGAAGTTAAGGTTATGAATATAACTTTAATAAGATGTTGGATAAAATATCCAAATAGAATAAGAATATGAAAACCAGAATGCTTGCAAGAAACATTGCTCTTCTATCGTTACTATCAGCCCTGACAATTTCTTCGAATTATGCTTTAGTAATTGTTCCAAATGTTAAGCTTATGGACTCCATAGTTTTCGCATCCAGCCTAGCATTCGGGATGAGATTTGGAGCAACTCTAGCGGTGGTTATATGGATAGTCTATGGAACGTTGAACCCCTGGGGCTTTAGCCTACCGACATTGATATTAGTTACTCTGAGCGAGATGGTTTATGTTCTATTTTCTAGAATTGCCTTAAGCCTTAAAGCGGAGTGGAATAGGATAAATCTATATAATTCTCTATTCCTAAGCTCATTAGGTTTTTTCTCCACTTTTGTTTACGATGTAATAACAAACAGTTTCGTAGGATACCTTTTCTACGGATCCGTTATAATGGGGTTGCTTACGATGAATTTCCCTCTACCAATGGGATTAATCCATGAGATTTCTAATGCGTTTTTATTTCCCTTAATTACACCAGTAATATGTGGCGTAAGCGGACAAGAGGATAAAAATTTAAATAGGAGATATCTTGGATAAAATGTCCAAGATGAAACTTCCACGAAGCGTATGGTTTATTACAACAATATTCCTATTAGCAATAGCAATAGGAGAAGCCATGTTCTTAATCAACTTGAAAATGCAGTTGGATAATATAGAAAAGACTTACTCAGAGCTATTAAAAAGCGTTGAAGGCATAACCAATAGAGTAAACATACTTATAAAGTATGAAAACGGCACCAAGACATGGTTCAACAATACTATGGTTCCCGTAGGATGGACGCTTTTCAACGCAACTGTTTACGTGACTAAGGGTAGGGTGAGCTATCAGACTTTCCCATTTGGCATCTTCGTACTAGGCATAAACAATGTGAATTCCCATGATTCCTATTACTGGATTTGGTATAAGTGGGACGTTACGAAAAAGGATTGGGTGCTCGGTGAAACTGGATGCGATTCATACTTTCTGAGTGACGGCGATGTGATAGCATGGTGTCTTGTCGACACAAGTCATTGGCCGCCTGAGAAGCCTTAAAGTTTTTCTACAGAAGCCCTAGTTGTAATACTTTGTGGAACAAGTTTTAAAGAAGATGGTGAAAGAACTCGAGAAACACCCTAAGGATTTTAACATTGGCCATGTTATTTTAGCCATGTTTTATGCTGAAGGCGGCTTGTCTAGAGCTAGGCTTCAGGAGCTTTTGGGCCTTGGAGAGGGTTCTGTAAAAAGCATGATTAAGTACATGAAAAAACATAGATTGATATCTACTTCTAGGGCAGGTAGCAAATTGACCGAAAAGGGCGTAAGCATGCTTAGTAAAATAAGGGTGTTCGTACCAAAGATATGTAGGATTAGCTTGGAATATTTGTCAGTAGGGAAGATAAATTACGCTGCTGTACTAAGAGGTATCAAAATATCTGAAATACTGAGAATTAGGGATATGGTTGTCAGATTCGGTGGAACCGGTGCAGTCCTCCTCTTCTATAAAGATGGAAGCGTAGAAGTGCCCTACGTTACCAATGACCTTAAATCCATTTCCGACAGGGATCATATCAAGATATGTGAAATAGGGCCTAAAGAAGGTGATTCAATAATCATCGTAGGCGGGGAGGACAAGGCCTCGACTTTAAAAGCTTTGGGCTCTGTGCTTTTAGAATTGTTGGCACATCAAGCTTAAATTTAGGCGTAGAGCGTTTAAAGTAGAATTGGCAATAGCGATTTTAACGCATAAACCGATGTCGTACTTCTCAATGCGTTTATTAGAGGAGGCGAATAAGCAGGGAATACCTTGTAAAATAGTTGATTTTAAAGATACTGCGGTTTTGATCGAAAATGGGAAAACCTTGCTGAGAGCATTTGACAATAATGTTAGAAGCGTGTTATCAAGACCTAAGACGACATCCAGCCCGATAATGCTTTATGCCATGTTCCTTACAAGAATACTTGAGGAAGAGGGTTTTTACGTGTTAAATTCTTTCCAGGGATATTTTAATACTCTAGACAAGACTATCACTTACAGGAATTTATCGTTAAACAATCTTCCCATACCCGATTCCATAATATCCCCTTCTAGAAAGATGCTTGCTGAAATGAATCTACCCTTCTTCTTAAAACCAACTTACGGCTCGCGTGGAAGAGGAGTAAGATTAATTGAAGACTCTAAGGAACTATGCTTCGCTGGGGGCAGTATGGTTTGGATAGCTCAATCATGTGCTAAAGAAGATAATTGGGACCTTAGGGTATTGGTCTTGGGAGGATGTGTAATAGCGGTTATGAAGAGGACTTCAGAAAAGCCCGTTACAAACATATCTCAAGGCGGAGTTGGAAGCAGTTTTGAAGCCAGTGAAGAGATAAAAGAACTTGCTATTAAAGCCTCGACCTTTTTAAAATGTGATTTCGCCGGAGTAGACATATCGCTCAAGGGGGATAAAGCCTTTATATTAGATGTTAACTCCCAGCCGGATTTTAAGGGTGTTGAAGAAAATTTGAAGATAAATATTGCACGAGAATTAATAAGATACGTTTACTACGAGGCGAGTAAGAGTTGAGGGCCAGCGGTCTTATTATGGCAATTGGCTATACTAGCGAGAACTTCATCGAGTTTAACAGGCTTGGAGAATACCCCATTTTCCTTCACGTAGTGAGGAATATCGGAGAAGTTGCAGAAGAAGTTGTTTTAGCAGTATTGAAGGGGTCGATAGAAGCTTACTACAAGGTTGTTTCAGAGTATGGTTTCGACGATTGCAAGATTGTTGAAATAAGCAATTCTAATAACATACCAGCTATTCTAAGAGAGGGTATGCGTATTACACGTGGAAACGTGGTTATTACAGCTCCTGCGAATGCTCCCTTAATACCGGTTGACTTGCTTGCTCTCTTAACAGAGCTCTGTGAAAAAAGAGACGCTGTCCTCACGAGGAATGCGAAGGGAGAGGTCGACTGGTTTCTATCAGCATACAATAGGAGGAGCCTAATTGAGGCCATTGAAAATACGGAAGAGGAGAATATGAATGGTATTGTAGAGAAGCTTAGGAGAGTAATGTACTTAGCTCACTCTACTATGAAAGACCTTGACCCGATGCTATTATCAAGCATAAGGATCACCCGGGCTTCAGACATACAGTTTGTAGAGAAGATTCTTGCAAAAATGGGTAGGAAGCTTTGAGGGAAATCAGGATTTTCGGTATAAAATACGATGGGGACATAAAGAAGGGCGATAACCTAGCTAAGATAACGATAGACTCCCTGAAAAAAGAAGGCGTAAACGTGGAGAATGGGGACATAGTTACTCTAACTCACGTTGCAGTATCTAAAGCCATTGGTTGCGTAGTGAGTTTTAAACAGGTTAAGCCCAGTCCATTAGCCCTAGCAATAGCTGACAGGATACGTAAGCCGCCCGAGGAGGTTGAAATTATTCTAAGAGAAAGCAGGGAGATAATAAGACTAGTTGGAACCCGACTCATAACAAGAACCAGAAGCGGGATAATATGTGCAAACTCGGGAGTTGACGTTTCAAATGTGGATGGGGGTTTGAGTATGGCTTTCCACCCTAGGAATCCGGATAAGGTTGCAGAGGTGATAAGGAGACAATTCCTAGATGAGGGGGTAAAGGTTGGGGTGATAATAACCGACTCTTTCGATAGGCCTTTTAGAATAGGCCAGGTTAACATGGCCATAGGATGCTCTGGCATAGCCCCGCTTAAGGACCTCAGGGGAACTAGGGATCTCTACGGATACGTTTTAAGGTTTAAACGTATTGCCGTAGTCGACGAACTGGCTGCTGCAAGCGAGCTTGTGACAGGAAGCTCATCTGAAGGAGTAATAGGCTCTTTGATAAAAGGCTATGAGTATGATTTTTCAGAGCTTGGGGTTAGGAGTATTTTGAGGCCTAGGAAGAGAGAATTGTTCCTTTAGTCTTAAAGTATTTTCTACGGTTAAAGAAAACCGTTAATAATACTAAGCTGCTTGCGGAAAGCATGGTTGAAGGATCTCCAGTCATGCATGGAGGGGAATTGATTGGTTTCGTCAAGAAAGAATACCGGTCAGCAGGCCTGGCGGAATTGATAATGGTCTATGAGCCTGATAAGCAGGTAGACCTTAAAATTCTGCAGAATACTCTTGATACTGCACGTGGACTACTTAGAGGGCCTCCTCCTGAGGCCACTGAGCTTCTGGATGAAGATTCCGTAATGATAAGCAGGGCAATAGCCAATTCTGTAATGCTACCCTTCCTCAAACCTGTTATTAAAACACTAGTCCCAATGGAGTTGTTCAAGCCCATTCCTGGCACAGATTACATTCTTGAGATAGACATACCTAGCAGAGAATTGACGATGGCTGTGGAAGATAGGCTGGCCGGAATACCTGGTTTAGCTGGAGAATGGCTCGTTGGGAAAGTCGAGGGAATAATAATAAGGAGTAGGAAAAGCCTTTCCATAGAGATACCTGTTAAAACCGGGATGATGAGCAAGTATAACAGGGAGGGTGGCGAATGCCTCACCATATTTGACTTTAACAATGGTTTTAAAACCTTCAAGACAATGGCTGACGCAAACATCCCCCTAATCCACGGGGACATACTGCTATTAGACGGCTCCCTGGACGAGAAGAGGCTCCTAATAAAAGCGAAACTACTCTTTATCCCACGATCTAGAGAAATGTGGATATTAGAATAGAGAAACAGGTTTCCCCATTGTTTTTAGAATCTCCGGTGCTTCAGCTATGTTCCTTATCTTCCAAACCGGTACGACTATACAGTTGTTCATGAACATGGCTTCAGAGTCCAAGAATGTCACAACTAGGGGATAGACCTCCTTTAAAATATTCTTTTTTTCAGTAAGGTATTTTAGCAATAGCCTTGACCTTTCAAACTGGAGCTTGCAGGCTGTTTTAAGACTATAGTTCCTCTTAACCCATTGTTTACAGTCTGCCGATATTAGTAGCAAGGGTGTTTCAACCAAGACATCTATTTCTCTGAAAACCTTTCCAACATGGAACCTGAAATGCTCCCGAACCTTAAAACCGTGAAACCTGAATATTTCTGCAATAATCCTCTCAAAACCTCTCCAGTTTACTGATTTAAACAATGTTTCCAGACAAAAACCAGATTCTACCAATTTTTGAAGCAATAATAGGCAACATTCAGGAAGAGCTTTGAAACAGCCTTCATATTCAAATATAACCCCCCTAGTTAAAAGATTTCTAAAAAACTCCCAGTATTCCATAGCTTCGCCTCTGCTTATTACAAGACCATTCTCCAGAAGCCTCTTTAACAGCTTAAACTCAACGGTTTCACTTGGATCTTTAAGCATTATTCTGAATCAATATTCGGGGGAAAATAAGGATTATATTCAGGTTTAGATTGTAAGACCCGTTGAATATAACTGGAATACTGGTGCTCGTACTGCTAGCATCCCTACAACCAGTCAGCGAAATTGAGACAGTAAACATTACAGTCGTGCTTAATATATCGCCCATTGACCCCTTTGCAAAATCAACCTTTCGGGTATATGTAAACGGATCTTCGAACATGTATGGAGTGGAGCTGAAGGTCAATTCCTCTAAAGCACTAGTTTTTAAGGTTCCTAAAGGCAGCTATCTACGCATTACCGGAGAACCCGAGGTTGTAAGCGACTATGGATTCTGGTATAAGCTTGAAAACGTTAATGGTAGTAGACGCTCATTAGAATTTAAAGCAGACCGGGACTTGTTAGTAAACCTCAATTATTCTGTTAATCATGTGCTCTTATCACCATATTTCATAGCCGTTTACATATTATTGGCCCTACTAGCCATTAGGAGGTATCTAAAGAAGTAGAGGAAACGTTTAAAAAAAAGCGTTAGCGAAGCTGAATATAAATGAGCAGAGTTAAACCTGTTATTCTAATTGCTGGAGAACTTGGAGCCGGCTGTACTGAGGTTGGAGAATTGCTTTCTCAAAAACTCGGTTTGGAGGTTCACAATACTGAGAGGCTTATAAGGAATTTAGTGTCTTCACCGACCCTCAGCTATAAAGCCCTCGTTGATAAATCCATATCGGGAGAAATAGAGATAGAAAAAGTCCTTTACAGCATGGTTTTGGATATAGTAAACAATGGTCCAGCTATAATAGAGGGGAGGAGTGCTCTCATGGCTTTAGCGCATGAGGCAGACCTTAGAGTATTTCTGTATAGGGATATGAATGATAGGGTTAAGCATCTTGCTGAGAGGAGGAAGACCGAGGACCTTAAGCAGATTGAAGAAGACATTAAGGCTTCAGACATAGATAGGAATAGTCTGGTGGAGAAGCTTTTCCATAGGAACTGGAAAGACCCACTACTGTATGACCTAATGA
>Ga0209080_1000457_pt1 | contig 27029 bp, 24 predicted proteins | sample JNZ110809AmetaG_FD_184123 | JGI IMG/M metagenome (GOLD analysis project Ga0209080, IMG submission 184123) | Hot spring microbial communities from Jinze hot spring, China to study Microbial Dark Matter (Phase II) - JNZ 110809A (SPAdes) (version 3) ...
GCAACAATAAGTGGGTGCGGCCACCTACCACACGAAGAAAAACCGGAAGAGTTTCTCAAGATAGTTGATGAATTCATTAAAGAAATTACGTAAAAGACGTATTCTCCCGACAAGTATGCGTTCGCGTATGAAGACAGGTACTTCACGAGTTATATGGGTAATTACTGGAGTAATTATAATGGGAGCGACTTAGATAATAATGGGATTGGTGACACCGTTTGTCCCTAGATGTTCATTCTGATCATTTTATTTTCGTTCATGGTTGTATCCAGGGACTTCCATCTCGTCCACGTGGGTCTGAATATCCACGTGGGTTCATGGATGGCGGTCGAGCCCAACGGCACGGGGCTCCCATCTAGTTTAAGCCCTGAGTGGCTTGGGGCATCGCCCCCATCGCCGCTCAGGGCTTTGATGAGGAGGTTGAAGCATGCAACAACATCCCTGTGCCATTTCTCACCGCTAGTACTGCATGTACCTATTCTTGAGTCGTTGCTGTACTTAATAACAGCTCTGTGTACTGGACAAAGCTTGGAGGTGTTTCTTGGGTTTACGTACACTACTGGAACACCGCGCTCTTTTGCTTTCTCCTCTACAGCTCTCTGAACTCCTCTGAGAGACGCCTGGTAGATCCTGTGTTTGAGCTGTTTATCCTTAACTCTCTTTACCATGTTTTCTGTAGGTTTCTTTCCGAGTTTCTCCATAACGATTGTGCATCCGCGTTTAACAGCTTCCCTTACAACGATGTTCGCAATCTTCCACCTAACATCGTTCTTCTTCTCCCTCTCCCCGAACTTCCTCAGAATTCTCTTCTTAACTCTACATTCAACTCCGTAGAGCTTGTCGTACTTCTCCTGAACACGCTTCCTCCTGTAGTAGTATCCGAGCACGATCTTCTCCATGCTCGTTTCTAAGAGGTAGACTCTGCCGTTGAGTAGTACTGCTACGTTGTTCTCGTTCACGTCCACAGTAACGTACCCTTTTGGCTGATAAAGCTCTACGTCTTTTGCGAAGATGAAGTATAAGACAAGCTTTCTCTCCTTTTTGTTCAGCTTAACTCTACACTCGGATCTGAGTTTCCACCCAGAGTTAACGTACTTCCAGAACTGCTTATGCGTGTTGATGTCTACGTTTACCCAGCCTCTATGGGTAACTATTTCAACTCTAGTATATCCACCGAACTTCCACAGGTGATCGTCAAGCCAGATGGATACGTTTCTAACCTCCGGATACTCACTATTCGTTAAACCCCTCTTCTTCAGCTTCAGAAAGCTCTTAGCTCTAGCGGATGCATCCTGACATGCTGTGTACGCGTAATGTGATGGTAAATGCGGATAGGTGCTCCTCAGCTCTCTATACTTTACTGCCTTGAGCTTGGTGAATGAGGTGATGCCGTTTCTGACAGCGTGAAGTAGTAGTTGCTCAACCATGTTCTTGTACATTCCCTCGAGCTCAACCAGCGTTCTGAATACTTTACGAGGTAGCTTCGCGGATTCGACCACAACAGTCCTAGTTACTGTTGTTTTCTCCAATTCTCTCAACCTCCTCTACCAGCTTTCTGAACTCCTCTACCAGCTTCTTCTTCCTGTGGCTCCTCATACCATAAAGCTTGCCGGCGAAAGAAGTGATAATCTCTACCAAGTCCTCCACGAGCTCTTGATTGGCATCCCTGGGTTCCTCGCCGAAGACAACTTCTATTCTCGCACCGTGTTGGTTGAAGAAGTACTCTAGGTACTCGAAGCCGAACCTAGTTAACCTATCCCTGTAGGTCATAACCACGACCTCCACCTGTTTAGAGGTAACTAGATCGAAGAGCTTTCTCAATCCTTTCCTATCCGTCTTCAACCCTGACGCTACGTCAGTTAAAACCTCAACTACTTTATAGCCCTTGGATGCGCAGTACTCTAGCAGGTACTTAACCTGCCTCTCAAGGTCTTCTCTCTGGTCGCTAGAAGATACTCTAGCATATACAACAGCTCTGATCTCCTTTGCGCGTGATTCGAGAATCCTCCTGACTTCGCTCTCGGGAATCCTGTACTTACCACCAACAGTTCTAATAGCTTTTACGTAGCCTTCCCCAATCCATCTGTGAAGAGTAGAGTAGCTAACACCCAGCCTCTCGCAGACCTCCTTCGGTCTCAGCAACCTCTCAGACGTACACTAACACTAATAAAAAATAAACAAAACAAAGCTTATAAACATTTCCTAAAAACATAAAAAAAGAAAACAGCCCCATATGTAATAGATTCTAATAATATTGATGAGTATCCTCTCATGAAGCCGCACCAAGAATATTTGCTAGGTGCGGAGACGCCGACACCGACAGAGACAACCACAGAAACGACTACAGAAACACCAACCGAAACAACTACAGAGACAGAAACCCCGCCCCCGCAAATAACGGTAACGGTTACTGAGACTCAGCCTATCACCATTACTACCACCATCACCACCACAATGACTCAAACAGAAACTGAGACTAAGACCGTTACATCTGTGCTTACGTATAAAACTACTGAAAGAGAAGCAACTACCGTGAAAGTTACAGAGACATCTCCAGTAGAGACTCTCGTAGTCGACTACACAGCTACCGCTGTAGCAGGTATAATGCTATTATTAGTTGGGTTCTTAATAGGGTTTGTTCTTAAAAGAAAATAAGTTGGATAACTTAACTACTTTTTAAGTTAAGTTTAGTCAAAGAATTGCTGGATATTATTTTATGAGTGCTACGAATATGTCATTAACGTTAGTGCCCGTGTATCCAGTATATATGGCTCTCCTCATCATCTGAAAGAACGTGTAGCTATCATTATTTAGTAAGTATTCTTCGGGGCTTAGTCCTCTCTTAGTAGCTTCCTCGAAGAGTTCTCCATCTACTACGGCGCCAGCAGCCGGGCTAACACCATCTATCCCGTCAGTCCCCACACAAGCAGCTACCACGTCACGTAACCCCCTAATAGAGGCAGTAAATGAGAGACACAATTCCTGATTTCTCCCACCAACACCGCTCCCTCTAACTGTGACTACGGTTTCCCCACCCGCCAGTATTGCGGCCGGCGTACTTACGGGTTTTGAGTAACGCTTGATATTCCTCACGATAGAACCAAGAACTTTGCCGACCTCGCGAGCTTCTCCCTCAAGCATAGACGTTAGTAGTATAGTGTTGAAGCCTCTCCTCGACAAGGTAGAACTTAAGTATTCTAAAACTAGTTGGTTACTAGCTATAATGAAATTACGAACCTTATTAAAGAGCGGGTCTCCTTCTTTTAGGGTGTCAGGTACTTCGTTAGCTAGTCCTCTCTCTATGAATATTCTCACCTTATGAGGTAAATCATCCCATAAATTCTTCTTCTTCAGTATTTGGTAAGCGTCTCTGAAGGAAGTGTTATCTGGTACTGTAGGTCCTGAAGCTATTACGTCTAGTCTATCACCTACTACGTCACTCATAATCAACGTGACGATCTTTTGAGCCTTCACATACTTGAGTAGCTTACCTCCCTTAACTCTCGAGAGCTTCTTCCTAACAGTATTGAGTTCTACTATATCAGCGCCTCTCTTCATGAGCTCCTTAGTAACTACAGAGACTTCCTCAAGAGTCAACTCATCTTCAGGAACCTCAAAGAGCGCTGAACCGCCGCCAGACACCAACACCAAGACTAAGTCGTTCTCTCCAACCTCTCTTTCTAGATAATCAAGTAGGTGAAGAGAGGACTTTAAAGTATTGATTGTGGGGAAGGGATGATCGCCTCTCAATATCTTCACAGAACCAGCCCAACCCTCAACATCCGGCGTTATTACAACACCACCACAAATTACCTTACCGAGCAAATCCTGAAGAGCCCCCAACATCTTCATAGACGCCTTACCAAACCCGACCACGTGCACACGTTCAGGAATAGAGACCTCATACCCCCCTATAGTGAGTCTACCATCCCTTACACTAAGATTCCTCATTACCGCGTCGTAAGGGTCTGCTCTAGCTAAACCTTCCTCAACCACCTCTAATAAAATCTCGTGAAGTAGTGAAACACTCAATTCACTAATATTCCGAATAAACCCCATACTAGTCCCTAACTAAAAATTACTCTAAACCCGTAAATTAGTCATATCTCCATACAATATCTCTATCTAAAGCTTAGCAAGTTTACTAAAACGCGAAAGTACATGATGAAAGTGAGAGCATACACGTCAGTGGCGAACCCAGCGATTCTCCTATCTCGATATTGCTAACTAGCTCCTCGTCTACTAGGTGTCTCTATTAGCTTACTATTACGCACCCAAACCTGCTTACGCTTACTCTCGACTGCAGTTACCTACGAGCTCCTAAAAGCCCCCTAACGTTTTAGAGAGTTTTAAAGTTACCTCAGGCATTACCTGCTACTTCGAGGATGAAGTAGCCATGCCAAACCTATTACCTGTGGACACCATCTATAGAGACTATACTATTTAATCTATGTTCCAGCACTAATACACATAAGACGATTACGAGCGGATTAGCGCTCTCAATAGTTGGTTTAGCTATAATGCTAGTCTCCGTGTTAATATATTTGTTAATTAATATATTTTCAAGATAATCATGCAAATCACTCCACGGTAACTAGGAGCTCGTCTTTACCACTATCAGGTCATCAAGACTATTTTAATGATATGTAACTGCCAAACATTTATATCAGGTTTTGTTTATGACTCATGAACTAAGACAGTTCATGTAGTAGAGAGGTTAAGATTTAAGAGCATTAACAAGCGCTTCTGAGATCTCGCCAGTCTTGACTAAAGATTTCAGACCTACCTCCCTAGCTAGCAACACTGACTGGAGAGGTGTGAAACCCTGAGTTTTTAGCCACTCGGCATCACTTAAGACTTCTCTCATAGCGCCGATGCGCTTTATAGTGCCGTTCTCTAACACAACCACTTTATCAGCTACTTCACTGATTAACTGGAGGTCGTGCGCTACTAAGACTACAGTACCTCCATCCTCAACAAATCTTCTTAAAGCTAGTAAGAGCTGGAGACTCCTCTTGTAGTCAAGTCCTGAGAACGGCTCATCTAAGACTAGTACTTGAGGCTTTAAAACAAGCACTGAAGCTATAGCTAACCTATGTTTCTCGCCAAAACTGAGGAGGTGAGGTGATATGTCTAATGGTTTAACTAAATCAACTATTTCAAAAGCCTCTCTAATTCTGCTTTCTATCTCCTCCTTCTTTAAACCAATCCTCTTAAGAGAGAAGCTCATTTCCTCATATATAGTGCTCGCGAAGAACTGAGCTTCCGGGTTCTGCATTACCATACCAACAACTCTTGCTAGCATGGATGTGGGCACCCTCCTAGTATCTCGTCCTGCTACAATCACATTACCTCTCACAGGCTTTAACAAGCCATTAAAGTGTTTTACTAGAGTTGTTTTTCCTGCACCACTATGCCCTATGATAGCTACGAACTCCCTCCTACATATGTCTAAGTTAATGTTCTTAAGAACCCACGGCGAATCTTTCCTGTACCTGAACCAGAGATCCTTAACACTAATTAAAACGTCCTCACACGGCTTTTCAGACCCGCCCTCCACAGGAACCAGATGAAATAATGTGTTCGTGTTAAGCCCTGCCTCACTTATGAGGTTGAGAGCCTCACTCATCGTCACAGGTATCCCACTCTTAATTAATTGAGGTCTGCGTTCAGCTACCTTGTAAAAGATTTCAGAGACTTGAGGTGGTCTCACACCAGTCTTTTGAATTAACTTCTTATCATTGAATATCTCTTTGGGTGTTCCCTCTCTCACGAACTCGCCGTCCTTCATTACGATAACTCTGTCAGCGTGTTCTGCTATCCACTCAATCCTATGCTCAACAACCAGTAGAGAAAGATTCGTTTCTCTCTTTAGCTTCTCAACCAAACCTAATATCTTAGAGGTACCTACGTGATCTAACATAGAAGTAGGTTCGTCTAAAACGAGGATTTTAGGTCTTAAAGCAAGTACTGACGCGATAGCTAGCACCTGCTTCTCCCCGGAACTCAAGGCGTGCGGGTCCTCAAACTCTCTTCCTCTAAATCCAATAAAATCTAGGACTTCAGTCACTCGTCTTTCAATTTCTTCTCTGTTTAAGTTTAAATTCTCTAACCCGAATACTAACTCCTCAAGAATAGTAGGCATTATGACCTGGAGTTCAGGGTTCTGGAAAACAAAGCCTATGTGCCTACTAAGTATTTCAGGCCTCACCTCCTCAACGTTCATTCCTAGAACGTTCACCTTACCTCTTAATTCCCCCCTTATCACGTGCGGTATCATCCCGACTAGAACATACAGTAATGTCGACTTACCACAGCCTGAAGGACCCATGATGACTACCGTCTCACCCTCTTTCATTTTAAAGTTGATGTTCTTTAGAACCCACTCGCTACTAGCTAAATATTTAAACCATAAGTCCTCAATACTGATTACCGTAGACACTTCACACACCCCTCAAGAAGTAGTAAGTAGAAAAGCCTGTTAGCTTGAGGAATATTATCGATAAATACATTGCTGTTAGCAATGACAATGCTATCGTATCTTTCTTACCCCACTTAAGAGAGAAGTAGTATGATCTCTTGGGGTGTGCTCCAAACCCTCTAACACTTAAAACTATGCTTAAGTCCCACACGTAACTCATCATCCTTATTACTAGAGGGACGAAAATCGGCACTACGTAGACTATTTTCTTAATAGGGTTTCTTGAGTCTACTTCTAGCCCCCTAGCTTTCTGAACATCAATTATGTTTTTTATCTCAGTAAACGTGTAGGGTAGTAAACCTAAGGCTAGAGTAAACATAAAACCTGCTTTATACGGTAACCCGGCTTTAGTGATTATGTAGTGCAAATCGTACATCCTGGTGGTGGTCATGAGTAGCAAAAAAGCTGTGATGGGGTTTACTATGAGGAAGAATTTTCCAGTCCCTACTAAGAGTCCTGCGTCAGTCAACCTAATATTGATTAGAGGGAAAGTAGTGATGTAGTTGCCCACATCCTGGTACATAGACGCCCACACTAAAGTAGTTACTAGAAAGAACACTACACTATACACTATAGTTAGAATAGCTCTCTTCACAGATATCTTAGCAAGCGCCAACCCTACTATAAGTGATAAATACACAAATACCGAAACAGAACCATCCCACTGACTAGCTATTGAGGCTGCAAAAGCTAAAATAAACCAAGCTAATTTAACACGAGCATCTAGCTTATGGATCACAGAATCTCTAGGCAGATAAAGTCCCGAAAGAGACACTGCAACCACCTGCTGACATCTTATAATCCTAGTAGAAATTAGGATTTAAAAATTGTTTCAACGTGTGAGTAAAAGGAAGCCTCGTTAGCTGTGGAGTTGCATGAGATTACCTATCAAGCGATTATGTGAACTTTTATCTCTCTTCTCTCAAAGCTTTTCTCAAACGCTTCAATGCCTCTACTTAAGGGAAACTCTGAAGTAACTAGCTTCTCTACTTGGATGACCCCCTCTCTCAACAGTTTTATGGCTTTCTTGAAGGGGCCACACCTACTTCCTACAAGACTAGCTTCTTTTACTACTAGCTTAGTCACGTCAATTTTAGTCGGGATGCCGTGTGTAGACTTGACTGCTACGACACCACGTGGTCTCACGATCTCGACAGCTTTTTGAAGTCCCTCAGGAGTTCCTGAAGCCTCAACCACGTAATCAAACCCAGCTCCTTCAGGAGTATTTCTAGCAACCACCTCTGCTAGTTCCTCACCAGATAATACTTCGTGCGCGCCCATGTCGAAAGCTACGTTTCTCTTAGGAGTGTCTGGTCTAGCCACAGCTACCAAAAGTCTGGGCTCATAGAGTCTTGAAAGAAGTCCTAAAGTTAAAAGTCCTATAGTCCCAACCCCTATTACCGCTATGTTTGCGTTATGTTGTGGTGGCGCCAACTCAACCATTTCAACTACAGCTGCGAGGGGTTCGACAAAAGCTGCCTGAAGAGGTGTTAAATCATTTACTACGTGTATTAAATCATGCCTACTCACTACGTACTCTGCGAAACTACCGTCAACAGATATACCTAGGGTTTCCCTATAAGGACAGTGTGTGGGTAAACCATTTCTACAATACCAGCACTTACCGCAGTAGAAGTTTATTTCTGTAGTAACTCTAGCGCCAATTATAGATTTATCGATACTGGCGTTCTTGCCCAAATCAACAACTCTACCAGAAACTTCATGGCCCAGTATTATTGGTGTTTTACTAGGTGTGTATGTTCCCTTGTAGAAAGCCTTATCAGTACCGCAGATACCTGACCTCTCGACTTTAATCAATACTTGATTCTCACCTAATACAGGGTCAGGAACATCTGTTAATCTCAAAACACCTGGTGAGTAGAGGAGTAGAGCTTTCATCTTAATTCGCCCGCGATTAAGTAGTCATGAAATAATTAAAAATGAAGACTTAAAGACTTAAAATGCTTAGCGATTGAGTTGCTTCATGTCGGCCGGCGTCTTAATAAGTGCTTCTAAAACACTGACAGCTACTCGCTTAACGAAGCTCTTTAACTCATCAGCTAAGAGGAATCTACTAGGTTTAACTAATGAGTTACTCACAATTAATACTGAAGCTGTCTTCACGTTCCTCAAGAGACCTAACACGTACAGTATAGCTGTCTCCATGTCTACCGCTACCGCACCTCTCTTAACCCACTTACTAATAAATCCCTCCTCAGTATAGAAAGCATCACAACTTACTATAGGAGCTACTAAATACTTAATACCAGACGAGTGTATTTCCTCAACGAGGTTCTTAAACAACTGGAAATCAGGAATCGCTGCCTGAGAAACTAACTCACCCAAGTACTGATAAAAAATCCCGCCAGAATAGTACGAGGCGCCAGCAGGCATTACAACATCACCCACATCTAACTCTTTAATCATAGCGCCGCAGGTCCCTAATCTAACCAAGACTTTAGCACCCAACATGATTAATTCCTCTATTACTAAGGCGGCTGACCCAGAACCTATCCCATGAACAGCAAGAGTGACTGGCACGCTCTTATAAGAGCCTGTATAGACGTGATAACCTCTCACACTACTTACTAGTCTGGGTTCTTCTAAGAATTCCCTCAATAGATCAATGCGTGCTGGATCACCAGCAATAATAACTCTCTCAGCAATGTCTTCTTTTTTACTAACTCTTATGTGAACGGTCTCACTCACTTGAATTCCTCCCCGTCATGAATAGCAGGACTCTGGAGAGTTTAAGACTATATCCCTCCTCTATCAGGGATTTAATCTCGTGCCAGGTCTTGGAGGCACCACCTCTATTCCATATAATGTGAGGCGAGGACGTAATTCCCGAATCTATGAGAGGCTCGCTCCTCAAGTATTCTGAGGTAACTATCATGAGCAAGTATCCCATCAAAAGATACTGTAAACACAAGCATTATAAATCTTTCTACTCATTCTCGTTCCAAGAGACTAGGCTTTCAGATGCAACAACTTTGTTATGCTCTTTTAATTCAGAGAGCTAAAAAACTTAAATTTACTATAATAGGTATTATCATGTGGTGAATCCAATGATAGATCAGTACCTTCTATTAACAGTTATAGGAATCATAATATTTGTTGCCGGCATAGTCTTGTTAGTTAGTAAGGCTAAGGGGGGACTTTTAGTCTTGCTAATAGGGCTTCTATGGCTTCTCACTATGGGGATTTACTATCTTTTCGTCTATGCTGGAGTATATGAGTCAGGTCTTTACCCAGTAGCTAATATAATAGGTGTGGCATTATTGGTTGTCGGCCTGGGTGCAGTACTCTATTACTGGATGCGGGCCGGCGTGTTAAGGAGGTGAGCATGATGGCTTCTAGACCCATCTCATCAGCATTATGGATTATTGCCTTCATAATAGCAGCTATCTTCGTAGCCTTCATATTCTACATAGGGTTTGACATACTAGCTAAAGGACTTGACAAATCCAGTGAATGGATAATAACACAACCTTTCAACATCTTAGGGAGAGATGGACTATTCGCAATTAGCGGGGTCTTGTGGTTAGTGGGTACACTCATATTCTTCATGGAGTTAAGTGGCAGGACTTTCAAGGGTTTAAAGATAGTGAGGCAAGTAATAAAGTGGGACGCGATTGACGTGTCTGTGGCCGCGCTGTCTGCAGCTGTCTACGGTGGCGCGTTAGCAGCTACTGGGGGAATACCTATAATACCTGGCTTCACGTGGGTTAGACCAGCCAACGCCCTCGCACCGCTTTTCGGAATACTATTCGGCATTCCTGGCGCCTTAGGAACATCAATAGGTAACTTCATAGCTGACGCGCTAGCCGGATACCTAAGCGTAGGTAGCTTAGGAGGTTTCGTGGGGAACTTCATAATAGCTTACGTACCTTACAAGCTAATGAGAGACCACTCGTTCAGGACGCCGCGCAGCATCATCGAGTTCTATGTATGGGGAGTTCTAGTATCTAGCGTGTGGTGCTCACTATATATTTCTTGGTGGCTCGACTTCGCAGAACCTGTTATAGGATTACCTAAAGCGTTCATATGGGGCTTTTTCGCGCCTTGGGTGATATTCAACAACGCATTCATAACAGCCATAATAACTCCGATATTAGGCTTCATACTGTATCCCCCAATAAAGGCGCGAGGCCTCTACTGGGCTGACAGAATAAAAATCTTAGGGTAAGTCTTTTTAAATTAAATCATAATTCCGTACTTAAGTTTTGTTGTTAATGAGATATTGGGTGTTCATAATAATGATCGTGTGCTTAAGAGGACTCATAGTATCTATGAGTAGAGAATACGGGCTAATAAGTGACGGGCTAGTTGCGTTTGATGACGCTACTGGATTGATTGAAGAAGTGACGAGATGGGATAAGAGAGATTCAGTAAGGTGTGATCTCGTTGAGGGAGATGAGAACGCGATAGTGATGCCCGGACTAATAAATACTCACACGCACGCACCGATGCTAATTCTCCAGGGCTTAGGAGCTGGCTTGACTGGATTTGACTGGTTGAGGAAAATCTGGTGTGTCGAGGGTCTGTTAAGACCAGAACACATCTACGTGTCTACGAAGGCTTCAATACTACTGATGCTGGAAAACGGTATTACTACTTTCGCGGACCAATACTTCTATGAAGAAGAAGTAGTCAGAGCTGTTGAGGAGTTAGGTGTTAGGGGTGTTCTAGCTAAGGGTGTCGTAGAGTATAGTGAGCACGCACCAAAACACACTATCGAGGACTCAATAAACTTCGCTTTAAACTTCAACGGGACCGCAAACGGCAGAGTGAAGACTATGATAGGAGTTCATGCAATGTATTCGTGCAGTACCGAGACTATACTTAAGGCTGTCGAATTCTCAGAGGAGAGCGGCATAAGAATCCATATGCACTTCTCTGAGTCTCTACACGAGCTTGACTACGTTAGGAGTAAATATGGAGTGACGCCTACGGACCTAGCCGCAAAACTGGGTATCTTGCGAACCAAACCTTTACTGGCTCACGCAGTGTATCTTACAGACGAAGATATTAAGGTGTTGTCTAAGCACGAAATATACGTTGCGTACTCACCGTTCACTATAATGAGTTGGGGTCAAGACATAGCGAGGGTAGGAGAGCTTTTAGAGAGAGGTATTACAGTATCTCTAGCTACGGACGGGCCCGTAACAGACGGAGACTTAAGTCTCTTCAAGCAAGTAAAGCTAGCTATAGCTGCACAGTCAAGTCGTTATAGAACGCCTGGCAAGCTCCAACCAAGAGAAGTTCTTGAGATGATTACTAGCAAAGCTGCCAAAAGCTTAGGTATAGGAGAGTTAGTTGGAGCATTAAAACCTGGCATGAAGGCCGACATAGTGGTCCTGAAACCGCCTAAGACCAGGATTGCGAGTTTGAGAGAAGACCCTTACACTACCATAGTCTATAACATAGGAGATGAAAGCGTTAACGATGTATATGTGGATGGGAAAAAGATAATCTCTAATAAAAAGCCTTTGAGAATAGACTCGGAGAAACTTTACGAGAAGTTGCTAGAGCTTCGCAGGGAACTCTTAAACGAGGCTATAGTGTGCGATAAATAATTATCTCAACTAAATTTTATCACAAAAATTTGATGTTTCTAAGAAAGTGCTTAAGTTTTACTTCATGTACGTGAGCGTCTTCATAACCGCTTCTATAGGTCTTTCTGAGTTAGTTATGGCTCCCCCTATTATGACTATGTCTATGCCTTCTTCTACTATTTTCTTAACGTCTTCTGGTTTGATACCACCTGCTACAGCTACTCTGAGTGATGTTTCCCTCTTTATTCTCGCCGCCTCATTCAGTAAGTCTATTGCTCTCAAACCCCGAGCCCTCTGAACGCTTATCCCTATATGATAAACTATCGTGTCCACACCTAATCGGTGGAGTTCCTGTGCTCTCTGAAGTGGTCTAGGATGACTTATTAAATCTCCTATCACAGACTTACCATAACTACGTGCGGCCTCTACAGCTTCTTTAATCATTTCGTCTTCAGCAACAGCCAGGACCGTGTACGCGTCAGCACCGGCTTCATACATTACTGCACCCTCTAAACCAGGTACGTCCATAGATTTAGTATCAGCTACGACGAAGCAGCCCGTAAGGTCCTTCAGAGACTTCACTGCCAACGTGCCCCAAGACTTGATTAAGGGAGTCCCTGCTTCAAGCCACACACTCTCACATTTAGTCACTGAAGCTACTTCTACAGACAGCTTAAGAACTCTTTTTAGATCTGTTGAATCGAGTGCTATCTGAAGTATCGCCAACGCAATCACCGCTCGTGTAATATAAGTCAGGATTTATTAAATGTCTTACGTCTAGGGATGAGTCCACCTTCATAGAGTAGGTCAGGTTTTTGAGTGATGTGAGGTAATGAAGATGGGAAACAGTCTAGCTTAAGACTTCCTCAATAGCTTCCCCGACTTAACTCCTGTGTGTTTACCCTCTTTTACTACGAGCTCGCCGTTAACTAGCAAGTACTCTACGCCGGTCGAATAAGTGTGTGGATTCTCGTAAGTCGCTCTATCCCTTATAGTGTAGTAATTAAATACTACTATATCAGCTTTGAAACCAGGCCTTAATACTCCTCTATCGTATAGCCCTAATTTTCTAGCAGGTAAGGAAGTCATTTTCCTTATAGCTTCCGGGAGACTTAAGACCTTCATCTCTCTCACATACTTAGCGATGACTCTAGGGAATGTCCCGTAATTTCTCGGGTGTGGTACTCCCTCGCCAAACCTCATCACGCTACCGTCGCTTCCTATAGCTACTAGAGGGTGTGATACTGCCTTAACAACATCGTCTTCATTCATAGTGTGCATCACAACATTTGTCAGACCTTCATCTTCTACAAGCAACCTAACTATAGCGTCTACAGGCTCAACACCCCATATTCTTGATATTTCTTCTATGTTCTTCCCTAGAACCTCTGGATGATTTTCTGAGTATGAAACTCTTATCTTATCCCAGTCACTATGCATTTCTTCAGGTATGCCGTACCTCATTAGAAAACTTTTTAACTCATTCAGTAACTCTGGCTTCTTCAACTTCTCAACCATTTTCTCGTAACCCCCCTCTCTAACCCAGGCAGGTAGTAGTGCTTCCAGGCTTGTAGAACTGGCCGCGTAGGGATATGCATCGGCACTGAAGTCGTAACCTCTCCTAGCATACTCCTCTATTAAGTCTAGAACCTTAGAAACACTTCCCCAAGCAGGCGGTCCAGCTGCCTTAACATGTGATAACTCTAGACTGACGCCACTAGCTAGCGCGACTTGCGTTGCTTCTATGACTGCGTCTATAAGTCCAACACCCTCATTCCTGATATGAGTTGCGTAAACACCTCCGTATCTCGAGACTACTCTAGATAATTCAATCAACTCAATAGTGTCTGAGAAAATTCCAGGGACATAGATAAGACCTGAAGACATGCCGAAAGCTCCCGCGTTCATAGCTTCAATCAATAAATTCTTCATCTCTTCGAGCTGTCTCGCCGTAGGTCTTGCTTCCCCCGCGCCCAGGACTGCACTCCTTAGAGTCCCGTGACCAACTAGAGTAACTACGTTTAAGCTTTTCTCAAGTAATTCAAGATTCTTAAGATACTCACTAAAAGAACGCCAGGGAATACTGCCGAACTCCTTAATAAATTCTCTCTCGCCATACTCAATAAATTCTTTGTTCTCCTCTGTTAAAGGAGCTGGAGAGTACCCGCAATTACCTACTACTATAGTGGTGACGCCTTGAGTAACATAGTTGTCTGCTGTAGGAAGCATGAAAATACTGCTGTCGCTATGGTTATGGATGTCTATGAAGCCTGGAGCCACGAAGAAGTCGCGGGCTTCAATAATCTCCTCAGCCGACTCACCAGATAAGTCACTTATCTTAACTATGACGCCATCAGCTATTCCTATATCTCTTCTGAAGGGTGGTGCCCCAGTCCCGTCAACGAGCACACCTCCCCTAATTATGATGTCATATTTAGACATTAACCCCCTCCCCCATAGACAGTCCATTGAATCACATTAAAAGTATTTTGAGTAGTTGAAATAAGTTAAAATGACTTAAAAACTAACACCTGATTAGATAAAGTATGTCAAAATAACGTTAATGAGACTTGAAAGTTTATTAGCTTCAATATAACGACTCTTTAATGAGGTGATCTCGTGCATTTAAATAAAGCTATATCTAAGTTCACTGTAATCGTTCTAATTTCAGTTGTGATTATTGCTTTATTAGCTACATACTTTACTCTAATGCCTGCACCCACCCCTACCCCAACCTCGCCTGCGGCGACTACTCCTCAATTAAAGAGGACTTTAGTTATTGCGATACCTGAGGAGCCTATGGGCTTAGACGTGCAGCAAGTAACCTGGTCTAATGAAGTTCATGATCTGATTTTTCAACCTCTGGTAGTGCTTGGGCCAGATATGAATATAGTCCCTGACCTAGCTTTGAGTTGGGAGGTCTCAGAGGACGGCACAGTCATAACCTTTCATATACCTGAAGGCGCTAAGTTCTCTAATGGAGACCCACTGACGGCAGAAGCTATCAAAGAATCAATAGAAAGATATAAAAGCATATCACCTTATGCAGAAGACTTCGCTGACGTGGCAGAGATTATTGTCTTAGATACGTACACACTTAAATTAATTCTCAGCAGGCCGGCACCGTATCTTTGGGCCGTGCTCGTAACTAATTATGGAGGGGCTGTCAACGCTAAGGTAGCTAGAGAAGTTGGTGATGACGCCTTCAACAGACTTCCAGTAGGTAGTGGTCCTTACAAAGTCAAAGAGTGGGTTAGGGGCTCTCACGTAACTCTAATAAGAAACGACAATTACAGAACTAACATGCCCTTCGTGAATAACAAAGGTCCCAACCCATACATAGACGAAATAGTGATAAGATTCATTCCAGAAGACCTTACTAGGATAACAGAGCTTGAGGCAGGCAGAGTAGATATCGTTAGGGGGGTGCCTTTAGAAGAAGTTAGGAGGCTCAGAGAGAACCCGAACATACAACTCTACGAGACCCTGTCTCCAGGCATACACTACATAATGGTTAACGTTAAGAAAGAACCTCTAGACGACATTAGGGTACGTCAAGCAATAATGACGGCACTTAACAGGAGTGAGATAGCCGCAATACTAGACAATAACGTAGTACCCTGGTTTTCTTTCCTCTCGCCCTCACAAATATGCTACAATGAGTCAGTCGAGAGACTTGCTGAGAATCTCTACGAACACGACTTGAATAAAGCTAGAGAACTCCTCAGGCAAGCTGGCTGGGTAGACACAGACGGTGACGGGATAGTTGATAAGAACGGCATCCCGCTAAAAATGACGCTGCTCTCACCAACTGATGACCCAGCACTCAAGAAATCTGCCCCCTTAATTCAAGCACAGCTGAGGAAAATAGGAATACACGTAGAAATTAAGGAATACACGTATGACTATATAAGAGAATTGACTAGTGAGTGGAATTTTGAACTAGCTTTGAGGAGGTTCTCGTGGGCTGACCCAGACATACTGATTTACCTAGTTCACAGCGAGTACGGCAACTACACGTACTCAAACCCTGAAGTAGATGAGTTGCTGGAGATGGGCCGCTCCGTGAGTGACATGACTGAGAGAACTAAAGTTTACTCTAGGGTACAGGAGATATTACTTAAGGATCTCCCGCTGATACCTCTCTTCGTACTCAAGGAATACACGGCTGTTAACAAGAATGTTAAGGGGTTAATAGTGCTCCCACCTTACGGTACGCTCATAATTAACGATGCGTGGGTAGAGCAGAGATAGTAGTGGAGTAGGTACTAAGATGGGTCTACTCACATACGTAGCCAAGAAACTCTTAATAGGGATTCCAGTTATTTTTGGTGTAACGATAATTCTTTTCTACATAATGTATATGTTGCCAGGAGACCCCATAAAACTCCTTCTAGCTGGGGAAAGAGTAACTCCTGCTAAGATTGAGGAATTAAGGAGGGCTTGGGGACTTGACCAGCCCATATACATACAGTACTTCTACTGGCTCTCACACGTCATTAGAGGCGACTTAGGAGTCTCCATAGTTACTAAAGAGCAGGTATCTTCACTTATATCTCAGAGACTGCCTTACACTATGATGTTAATGCTCATCTCGACACTACTATCTTACTCTATTGGCGTGACGACAGGACTCCTGACAGCGCTGAAGAGGGGAACTCTAGTAGATAGCGTTATATCTGTAGCGGGAGTTGCTAGTTACTCAATACCTGGCTTCTGGTTTGGTCTTATGTTGATGTTAGTTTTTGGATACTACCTAAAGCTCTTACCCATATCTGGTTATGAGGGATTACACTCTCTGATACTGCCCGCGCTATCGCTAGCACTCCCCTCGTCGGCTTACGTGATGAGACTCACGAGAGCTGAAATGATCGAAGTCCTTAACGAAGACTATATAAGGACTGCCTGGGCTAAAGGACTTAATAAGAAGAGGGTATTATTAGTTCACGCACTTAGGAACGCGATGATACCAGTGGTCGTTATGTTCTTTCTTGATGTGCCGTGGCTGATAGGAGGTGCAGTAGTTATAGAGACTTTATTCGCTTTGCCGGGGATGGGTAGGTTACTCTATGTTTCAATAATAAGACAAGACTACGCCGTGGTTCAGGGTATAGTACTGATAATAACTGTCCTCACAGTAGTTTTCAACACATTAGGAGATATCGTGGTGGCTGTCTTAGACCCGCGCGTACGTATAGAGAAGGGTGGTGGCTCATGACACTACTCATTAGAGAAAAGATTAAGTCATTAAGTAGCAGCGAGGAATTTATGCTCTTCTTAAAACATAAGAGGGGTTTAGCTGGCTTAATCATTTTGTCCTTCATGTTATTCATTGCTTTAACAGCTGACTTCATAGCTCCTAAGAAGTTTGATGAGGTAGATCCTTCATCTAGACTACTGCCACCATCTACAACGAATGTTTTCGGGACTGATCATCTAGGGAGAGACGTCTTCAGCAGGATTGTTTACGGTGCTCGGATAGCTTTATGGGTAGGTCTGCTAGTAGTCTTGATTGAAGCGGGGATAGGAGTTCCTTTAGGCTTAATAGCTGGGTACTACGGGGGGTCAATTGATAAATTAATATCAGCGATTACTGACATGCTCTGGGCTTTTCCCCCAATAATCTTGGCTCTAGCTATAGTGACTATATTGGGTCCTGGACTAACGAACGTTGTCGTAGCAGTCTCTATAGTTAGTTGGGCTCCCTACACGAGGATAGTGAGGGCTAAGACGCAGTCAATAATAAGCAGAGAATTCATAACTGCTGCGAGAGCTGTGGGTGAGTCTAGCTTGAGCATAATGTTCAGGTATGTTTTACCAAATACACTAGCTTCTGTTATAGTCCTAGCAACTTTAACTATACCTTCAGCGATACTCTACACTACAGCACTTAGCTTCTTAGGTTTCGGTGCTCAACCCCCGACTCCTGACTGGGGCGCTATGCTCAACGAGGGAAAAGACTACATATTCAAAGCACCGTGGTGTTCCGTGTTTCCCGGGCTATTCATAACCTTGACTGCATTGAGTTTTAACCTTCTAGGAGACGCTCTAAGAGACGTTCTAGACCCTAAGTTGAGGCTGGGGTGACGCGAGTGTCTGAAGCGCTTCTTGAGGTAAGGGACCTACACATATGTTACGAGACTAGCAGAGGCTGTGTAAGAGCAGTTGACGGAGTAAGTCTAGCGATTTATGAGGGTGAAACCTTCTGCTTAGTCGGCGAGACAGGGTGCGGTAAGAGTACGTTGGCTTTAGCTATACCCAGACTACTCCCTCCTAACGCGAGGCTCTTACGCGGTAATATACTCTTTAAGGGCATAGACCTGTTGCGAGCTAGTGAGAGCGAGCTACAGAAGATCAGGGGAAGAGAAATAGCGATGATATTCCAGAACCCCATGACGTCTCTGAACCCAGTTCACACTATAGGTTTTCAGGTAGCTGAAGTCCCACTAATACATTTCAGAATGTCGTGGAAGGAAGCATTAGTAGCCGCGGTAAAACAATTAGGTAAAGTAGGGATACCTGACCCTGACCTAAGATCTAAAGACTACCCCCATACGTTTAGCGGGGGAATGAAACAAAGGTCTATGATAGCTATGATGACCACATGTAAGCCCAGCCTACTAATAGCTGATGAACCCACAACAGCTTTAGACGTCACTATACAGGCCCAGATACTCAAGTTGTTGTATGAACTCAAGAGTGAGTACGGACTCACATTACTACTAATAACACACAACTTCGGCATAGTAGCTGAAGTATGTGACAGAGTTGGGGTGATGTATGCTGGGAAAATAGTTGAGGTAGCTGACGTGAGAGAGATATTTGAGAACCCCCAACACCCCTACACTAAAGGTCTGATAGAGTGTGTGGTAGCTAGAAGAAAATCAAAGACCAGACTAAACCAAATACCTGGAACACCGCCTAGCCTCCTGAATCCACCCAGTGGTTGTAGGTTTCACCCAAGATGTCCCTACACTACACGTAAGTGCTTGAGAGAAGAACCCCAGATAATTGAAGTACGTGAGGGCCACTTAGTTGCTTGCCACAACTACGATAGAATTAGGTGACTCTCATGGAACTCTTAGTAGTTGAGGACTTAAAAAAGTATTTCGAATTCAAAAAAAGTTTCTTCGCTAAAAAGCAGTACGTGCGCGCAGTTGATGGAGTCTCCTTCAGCGTCGAGAAAGGAACTACGTTAGGCGTTGTGGGCGAGTCAGGTTCTGGCAAGACTACCCTAGGATTAACTATCTTGAGATTAATTGAACCTACGTCAGGCAAGATAATATTCAATGGTAGCGACATAACAAATCTTAATAAGAAGGAACTAAAACAATTCAGGAAATCTACTGGAATAGTTTTTCAAGACCCTTACTCATCACTAAATCCGAGAATGAGGGTGAAGGAAATACTTGAGAGACCTCTGAAAATACACAGCAGTGAAGACGAGAAGACACGTATAGAGAAAATAATCAAGACTTTAGAAGAGGTAGGTTTAAGTGCGGAGCACTTAATGAGATACCCGCACGAACTCTCAGGAGGTCAGCAACAGAGAGTAGCTATTGCTAGAGCTATAATACTTAGACCACTTTTAGTAGTACTTGACGAGCCAACCTCGTCTCTCGACGTGTCGGTACAGGCGCAGATACTGAACCTACTACTAGATCTTCAGGACAGGCATAAACTGACCTACATTTTCATCACGCATGACTTACTAACAGCTAAACACGTCAGTGACTTCATTATGGTGATGTACTTAGGGAAGGTCGTAGAGTATTCGACTGTACACGAGGTTTTCGGGAACCCTAAACATCCCTACACAGTCTCTTTACTCTCCTCAATACCTTTACCAGACCCTAAGTTGAGGGATAGGAGGCGCGTGGAGGTAGTGGGCGAGCCTCCGAGCCCACTCAACCCGCCTAAGGGTTGCAGATATCATCCCAGATGCCCCTACGCTACAGAGGTGTGTAGGTCGAAAGAACCTGAACTACTTGAGCTCAGTAAGAGACACTTCGTAGCGTGTCATAGAGTAAGTGAGTTAAGTTTTAACGAGTTCCTCGCCGACATAAGTAGTTTTTTATCTGAGTAATCTAGTACTATTGTGGTGGGTTTGATTGGACTTCACTGCTCTCGAGAATTTTATTCAAGAAAGACTGACTAAGTACAAGTTTCCAGGCATTAGTGTGGCTTTACTAAAGGGCAGGGAGGTGATCTACTCTAGAGGTTTCGGCTTCCGAGACATTACCGAATCACTACCTGCAACACCAAACACAAACTATTGTGTTGGCTCCGTAACTAAGACATTCACCGCCGTAGCGACCATGCAGCTAGTTGAGAGAGGTCTAATGAGTCTCGAAGAGCCTGTAAATAAGTTTGTTGACGTGATTAAATCTAGCGATATCAAGGTTTATCACCTGCTTTCGCATACTTCAGGAATACCCGCACTAGGTTATGCTGAAGCCTTAATAGACAGCTATTATGGACTGAGCAACTACTGGTTTCCTATAGCTACTCCAGACGACGTCGTGAGCTTCATGAGAGATTATAACGAGTGGCTCACGCACAAACCTGGTGAGAGGTGGTTCTACTTGAACGAGGGTTATGTCCTTTTAGGGAAGATAATAGAGAAAGTTAGCGGGGTAAGTTACGAGTCTTATATCAAGACTAACATACTAGATAAGCTAGGTATGAAGAAGAGCTACTTTACTAGAGACGAGTATCTGAGAGACAGCAACAGAGCGACGCCGTACCTCATAAACAGGGAAGGCAAGCACGTCAGGACAGAGCCGGTGTTCGGGATCTCGGCTGATGGAGGCTTATTTAGTAACGTGATTGACCTACTCAGGTTTACCGAAGCACTAATTAATAGAGGGGTACTTGATGATGTAGAGATTCTTAGTAAAGACTCAATCATTTTGATGGAGAGAGCATTCACTCAATTGCCTTACGAGAGTGTCGTAGCTGACTCTTACGGTCTTGGCTTAACAATACGTCACAATTTCTTCGGCCGTAAGTTAGTCGGTCACAGCGGGTCTGTGTTAGTTTATACAGCTTACGTAGGCTACGTGCCTGACGAGAAAATAAGTGTTGCAGTCCTAGCTAACTCGTCAGGCTACCCACTCTCTCTCATTGGCGGGTATGCTCTAGCCATGTTACTAGGGAGAGACCCCGAGAAAGAATTGCCTTACGTACTGACTGAGAGGACATATGATAAATTAGTGGGTACATACAAAAACTATAAAGAGACTGTCAGGATACACGTTAAGAGGAGTGGAGACATGCTTTTCCTAGAAGAAGATTCTAGGGATTCAAGCCCCGTGCCCTTAGTGCTTGAGAAGATGTCTGAAGACTACGTATTGTTTAGGATCCACACATTAGCTGCCAAGATCCCAGTAGAGTTTTACATAAAGAACTCGAAAATCACGATGGTTTACGACAGGTACGAATTAATAAAAACAACTTCTTCATAATTTCTCAGAGAGACTTTGTTCTCTTGAGTGTCTTCTTAGTGAAAACTTATAAGTTGTTACTACCATGCTTGGAGGTAGGTCTCATCATAGGTGGAGAGCATATCTATCTCTTGAGGTAGTCCCGCTAGTGCCCGCCGATGTAGCCCTTGATGACCCCACGAAAGATGGGGCCCGCGTCCAGAAAAGCCAGAGTAACCCAGATGAGGGGCACGTGGCAGACACTTACTTAGCTCTCTTGAGGTAGTTATATGCTAGTAACGCGTGTAGCGCTGTTCCTAGCCAGAGCACGTCCTCATCTACGTTGAATCTTGGGTGGTGATGCGGGTATATAATGCCTTTGCCTTCATTCCTTACTCCGAGCGATATGAACGCGCCAGGCACTTCTTGCAGATAGTATGAGAAGTCTTCAGCTCCCATAGTCATTAAAGCTTCGGAAGTCTTGGTTATCTTGTTAGCTACTTCCAAGACGAAGTCAGCTAGTTCAGGGTTATTGACCACCGGAGGGTAGAAAACCTCGCTTAACTCGAGACTACCCTCGCATTCCCATGCTAGCGAGTAATACTTGACTATAGATTCTATTCTAGCCAAAACTCTATTCCTAACATCTAGGTCAAACGTTCTTAGAGTTCCAGCTATTCTTACCTCGTCAGGTATCACGTTACTTGCCTTACTCCCCTCAAACTTCGGGGTAGTTATGACGACAGGTTTTAACGCACCTACGTTTCTAGTGACTATTTTCTGTAAAGCATTGTAAATGTCTGCGGCAGGCGCTGTAGGATCTTTAGTTAGTTCTGGATGTGCTGCATGACCCCCCATACCCTTAATCCTTATCACGAATGAGTCTGCTGAAGCACACATAGGTCCTCTCCTAGTAGCTACTGTGCCCGCAGGCAAGTCAGACCAGACATGAATACCGAATATTGCGTTAACGTCTTTCAGATGCCCTTCCTCGACTACTTTCTTAGCTCCCGCACCCCCCTCTTCAGCAGGTTGGAAGATCAACTTAATGCTTCCTCTCAGATATTCTTTAATGCTTACGAGTACTCTGGCAGCACCCAACAACATAGCTACGTGCGCGTCATGACCGCAAGCATGCATCTTACCCTCAATTCTAGACTTATAAGGTACTTCATTTTCTTCCTGTATTGGGAGAGCATCCATATCAGCTCTCAGAGCTACAACGCGATCACCGCTTCCCTTAACAAGACCTACTATTCCGGTCTCAGCAGCTCTAACGTACTCGATGCCGACTTTAGTCAACTCTTTCATAATGACCTCTGATGTCCTGAATTCCTCAAACCTCAACTCAGGATACATGTGAATATCTCTCCTCAAACCAATAATGTAGTCACTTAATGACTTAGATAACTCAATAATTCTGGCTTCAACAGGGTCTAGCACAGTGTTAGACACCATTAAATTAAGTTAAAACACTGTTAAAACCTTAACTAACTTACTCCCGTATTATTCGAGCAACCTCCTCAGGTACTGATTATTTCTCTTCTCCTGATCAAGAGTCGTGACTTCACCATGACCTGGGAGAATTACGTAATTATTGGACAGCTTAACGAGCTTAATAAGCGAACTCTTCATATCCTCAGCAGAGCTCTCAGGGAAATCGACCCTCCCTATAGTGCCTTTAAATAAAGTATCTCCACTGACAAGTAAGTTCCCTACTAGCAGGCATAAACTACCTCTCGTATGGCCTGGCGTGTGGAGAATCTTGACCTCAAGTTCCTTAAACCTTAAGACAACATCGCTTTTCACGAGTTCTATAGACTCCGGCAATTCTAAGACATCGCCGTAGAGTTCCTCGGCTAAGAACTTATACCTGCTAATTAAGCCTATGTCTAACTCGTGGATTAAAAACCTAGTGCTGAGGAGCCTAGACACTCTACCAGCATAGAAAACGTGGTCAAAATGTCCGTGCGTGGCTATAACTGAATATACTTTAGTAACACCTAATTCTTCGATAACCTTCATTATAGAGTCTGGGTTAACACCCGGATCAACAACTATCCCGCTATTCTCTGAGTATATTATGTAGGTGTTAGTCTCTAGAGGACCGCCAACTATCTTGCGATACCTAATCACTAGTTACCACCCAGAACTACTGGCTATCTTAGCTATATTATAAGTCACTAATAATTGTTGATTCTTTAAGCTTAAACAACGCTAGAAATTATAGAGAAAACACTTTAATTAAAGGACTTAAAAACAGACTGTTTCAGATTAAGAAGTTATTTTCTTTTGCTCTCCTATACTGTTTACTATTTCTTTTACTTCATCTCTAGAGAAAAGGTCCATCTCAGCTAATCTAGTTAACGCTAATTCGATTCTCTCCAGCGTTATATTGACGAGGAGGTTTTTAGCCTCAAGCTCAGATTTCATTTCAGTCTTCTCTATTAGTTCTCTAGACCACGACAAGTAATTACGTAAACCCTCAACAATTACCGGACTGAGTTTCGGGCCGAGCCATCCGCCAGGCTCTAGAACTACTGGAGTAATTATTACTGAACGTCGAGACCCATCAGATACGTATGAGGTATAAGCTACTGGGATCATGTACAGTCCAACACCGCTGGAAGGAATTGAGAGACTTATCTTTTCTATTTCTTTTTCTACCTTAATTAACTTCTCTCGATACTCCTGGAGATTACTTCTTATTTTGTCAGACCTTCTATCAGCTTCTCGAGTCAGTGATTCAAGCTCGTTCCTTAGTGCTTCTTTCTCCTGAAGGAGTGACTTAACCTTATTGTTCTCAGCCTCAGTCAATTCCTCAAACTTCTTTTCAGCTCTCTTAACCTCGTTCTCATAGTTTGCTCTCTCATCACTCAACTCTTTCTCAAGATTTTCTAAAGTCTTCTTCAACTCACTCAACTTCTTCTTCAGGTCTGAGACGTCTCTCCCGTAACTCTTCGCTCTCTCAATCTCTTCCTCAAGCTTCTTCATGTTTTCTTGAGTTTCAGCAATTCTCTTCTCAACAGCTTCTATGTGTGGCTGGTATCTCCCCCTAATTAACGCAAGCTCTTCATCCTTCTTCTTCCTAAGTTCTTCAATATTCTTCATCACAATTTCTCTAGTTTCTTTTATTTTCTGGTCTAGTTCTGTGATCTTGACTTCATACTCTTTCTGAACGCTCTTTTTCCAGTTACTGAGTAAGTCATTGATTTTCCCTGAGACGTTACTCACGTAACTTATTGAGTTACTAATCTCATTCAGCACGAGCTTAACATTCTCAGCTACTTTAGTACAATCAACACTAATCCACGGTATCTCCACGAATGGGAGGCCATAATCGGTCGTATGATTTAAGAAGAGCTTGAGGTCATTAATGAAGGAAGAGTCTGAAACGACATTCTCTAACTCTACAGACCTTCTGATGACGTGCCCTCTACTGCCGGCAATATCTTCTGACAGCTTGTCTATCTTAACCAGAATATCTAGAAAAGACTTCCCAGAACTAGAAGCCAGCTCTACGAGAGCAGAATCAACAGCTTTCTCGTCAGGAACGTCGTAAGTTAACGTGAGTTTACCCCGCCTCAAGGGATCTATCAATATCGCGCTCCCGCTAGAGTAGGCCTCTAGCAAAACAGGATAGAAAGCGAGAACTACCTTCTCTATACTCTCCCCCTTCCTCCTCAAAATACCTGGCTTTTTCCTCTCCTTCTCTGACCAATACATAATAAACCCAACAACCTCGTCATCACCCAACTTCTTATAAGACTCACTAGTCTTCCTAATAAGGAATGAGAGATAATTCTTCTTAAAAGAAGATACATCAAAATTCACAATACTTCCCCCAATTATACTAGTCGTAAGGTTCTTATAAACCTTAATTCATTCCCTCAACAATAATCAAGAAAATTCTAGGCCGAAATACGCTCTCAAGTATTCACGACTAAAAACCTTGTCCTCCAAGACCGAAATGAAAGCCTATAAGTATTGTGCTTTATAGCGCGTTGATGACGAGCCTCTTCGTATTGGCTATCTCAGAATCTCTGGAACAAGCTCATGAGAGTAAATCCAAAGCCATAGTCCTGAGTCACGTAATATGTGAGATAAGGATAAACACCAAGGACTCAACACTAGATAAACCACGGAACGAGCCCTCAATTCTTCTCGGTAGGTATTAGTTCATTAACTTTCATGTTCTATGACGTTCATCTCTTCTGCTGTTTTCTGAGAACAACTTCCATCTAAGTTTGAGCAACACTCTAATTATTTTCAGAGCCTTAAGAGTATAAATAAATTAATGTCATACCTCTTCACCAACGAAGCATACATTTAGTCTTGAGCCTTCATAACTTGATTTCTCCTTCGCGTATAGGACGTGGCTTTTAACGTGTTCTTTGAGTTTATACTAGGCTATTAGTACTTCGTAGTCTCTAGTTTTCTTTTCTCTTCAAATCTGGCTCGAATATTGTGATCTTCGTAATTTCCTAACTGTATTACTTAGAGCGGAGTAGGTAAGTGCCCACGCAACCGCGCCTAGTACTGGAGTAGCGATGCCTAGACTAAATATCAGAGACACTACATGAAATATGAAGAGTATGCCGACAATCAAGTATAGTTTGTCATCATACTCGTCGTAGAACTCAAAAGACAATAATATTATTCCTACGTAACTTATTATTAATAAGACGAGCCCAACAGTCACTATCATAACGCCGTTTGGAAGGAGTACTACCTACTCGAGAAGATAGAGGTTGAAACAGCTTACAAACTAATAGAACTACTATCTAAGGTCTTTGACATACTTGATCTATTCACCATAAAAGGCTTTGAGAAAGAAGTAGTAGATATAGCTGTAAAAGAAGGAGTAACAATCTATGACGCATCATACATCTATATCACAGCAAAAAACAAGCTAACATTAGTAACCGACGATAGAAAACTTGTGGATGTTGCAAGAAAATACGTTAATTTAGTAACAACTAATGAAATCGCTACGTAGTATTAGTCTATGTTGAAACCTAAAGCAGTCTAGATTCACTAAGTGGCTCTACACTGTTGTTCGCTGTTCGCAGTCCAGCGGCTCGAAGCTTTAGGTTCTCGGATTCGTGGAAGAATATGGTTAGGAGGTAGAAGAAGATAAACCAGCTGGTGAATAGGGTAGTGTTTAGGGTCAGTTCGTTTGTATAAATGGATAGGAACGTGTAGGAGGTCATTATGCCTCCGTGTAGTGATGCCGAGGCATAAATGTCTGATACCTCCCTTATAGCCCCGGCTAGGCATCCGAAGGCGAAGCACCCTAGGATATGTATGAACATCCACCAGACCGGCTCCCACCTCGATGTAATCGGGTTCCAGTAGTTGACTATGTGAATCAGAGCGAAGATTACGGAGGTTAGAAATAGACCTATTCCGTAATCAACTCTCCAGGCCTTAAAGATGAGCCTACGCCAGCGCTTCTCGAAGACTTCGTTGAGTCTAGACTGCACATAGCCCCTAAAGTAAGCCTCCTCAACAAGCCCGACGAAAACCATGTAGAAGATCACATTTAGAATTACGCTGAGTAGT
>Ga0209080_1000462_pt1 | contig 26814 bp, 19 predicted proteins | sample JNZ110809AmetaG_FD_184123 | JGI IMG/M metagenome (GOLD analysis project Ga0209080, IMG submission 184123) | Hot spring microbial communities from Jinze hot spring, China to study Microbial Dark Matter (Phase II) - JNZ 110809A (SPAdes) (version 3) ...
ACCCAGACATACCAAGAGAAGCATTACCCATCTACGAAGCAAGAAGTATATGGGTTATTGTTTATGGTTTTGACAAGTGGTATAAGCTGTTTAATCCGCGCCAGCTCTTAACCCTAGTCAAGCTCGTTAAGCTGATACGTGAGGCAGGCAAGAAAATCGAAGAAGAAAAACAAAAAGAGGGTTTAAGCGAAGATGAAGCAGTCTATTATACTGAGGCCATAACAGTAAATTTGGCAATAGCATTAACGAGGTATTCTTCCTTCACTTCCTTAGTATCGCCTGTTAGATCAGATACAATAATGGGGGCTATAGTTGCTGGATCATTAACATTCAGAGGTATTGCCATGGTCTGGAATTGGTGTGATCTTTCTCCCTTTGCTAATGTTACGGGCTCACAGGATAGGTGTGTGAGAAGCGTCACTGAAGGCCTTAGATATCTAGCTAGTGTTTACACATATAAAACGGAAAATGCGCGGATATTCATTGACGATGCAACGGTTCTAAACAGAATAGGAAGCGTTCAGTTTGATCTGATCATTACTGATCCGCCTTATTATGATGATGTTCCTTATGCTGAGCTTAGCGACTTTTATTATGTTTGGCTTAAGAGGGCTTTGAGCGACGTTAAAGACGGCAGGCTTGTTCCGCGCTTTCTGCCTGAAGCTTTCTTTGAAAGGGTTGGCGATGTCTGGATTGAGGTTTCGACACAGTGGGAGAAGTATGCGTTAAGCGAGGTTAGCCTTAACCCGCCTAGGCTTGGCGCAGATACGAAGTATGAGGATGGTGTTAAGCATTTTCAGAACTTGCTGAACGCCTCATTCATTACTATGGCTTCTAGGCTTATGGATGAGGGATTGCTCGTGACATATTATGCGCATACTGATCCAGACGCTTGGAAGGCGCTACTTAAGGCTGGGTGGGAGGCGGCTGGCTTAAGGGTTACCAACGCCTTTCCGATAACGACTGAGTCTGCTCAGAGCGTTGTTAAACGAGGCAAGCTATCAATGGACACTAGCATAGTAGTTGTCTGGCGTAAGGGAGTCTCCGGCTCCATAGAGGCATCTAAGCTCTATGAGGAGATGGTTGAGGCCGCTGCTGAGAGGGCTATGCGCCTCATAGAATTGGGAGTCATGGGAAGAGACCTCTTCATAAACACGCTTGCAGCAGCCCTCGCAGCGGCAACCCGCTACAGAGAGGTCATATCGCTCGGCAGGCTCAGCGTCGATGAACTCGTCGATAAATACGTTTACCCGGCAGCCTCCATAGGCCTCGCGAAGGCGTTCGCCAGAAGAGCCGAGATTAAAGATGGTGTTAGGAGCCCGGACGCCATGTTCTACATGCTCGCAAAGTGCCTGATCGCTGGAGCGCGAAAGAAGATAATTGAGAGCACAGACCTCAGGCTCCTCTCCATAGGAACTTCGCTAGACGTGAAAGCGGCCTTAAAGGAATGGAAGTTATTAAAGGAGATGAAGGGCGAAGAGAAGGGGGCCGGCGCGAAAGTAGCTAAGGCTAAAACCCTCACCCTCCTCGAGCCGCCCTCGGTCGAGAAGGCAAAGATCATTGAGCTCCTCGAGGCTAAGGGTGTTGGGACTTCTGAGGAGCCTAACATTAGGTGTACAGTTGACGCCCTCCACGTGCTCGAGTACTACGCAGTTGCATACTCCGCGGCCGAATATATGCGTAGGCTTGAAAGGCTCCGCGAGAAGTATCCAGCGCAGGTTAATGAAGCCATCTCTCTCGCAAAAATATTCGCTAGGGTTCTGCCTGAGGATGATCCGGAGAAGCGCCTCTGCGAGAGAGTTATCTCGCCAGCGCTTCAGCTCGGGGGTGCATAATTATGGGCCTGCTCAGCCTATATAGGAGCGGTAAGCTCAAGGTTTGGCCTGACGTCTTCAACAGGGCGCTTGACGATAAGGCTGCACCGGACCTGGGCGACGTAGTTGGAGGCGGAGAGCCAATTTATTCAGACCCAGACCAGTTCTTCGCTAGGACATATATGACTAAGTCCATGGAGAACCTAATAAGCGAGGTTGCCGACGCCCTAGAGAGCAGAGAGGGCGGATCAATCTTCCTGCTAACGTCGCTGTACGGCGGTGGAAAGACGCACGCTATGATCACGCTTTATCACGCGTTCACAAAGCCGGAAGCCCTGAAAAAGGTTAATGAGCGTCTCGCGGCAAGGGCGGCCACGATAAGGCCGCTGGTGGCCGTCATAGACGGCTCCAGGAGAGAGATGGCGCCAACCCCAAAGGATCCATGCACTCTCGGCGGCTTCACGATTAAGACTTTATGGGGAATGTTCGCCCACAGGCTTGGAGCCTACGCTAAGGTCATGCACTTAGATGAATTGGGTGCCCACCCACCGCTCACAGATGCGCTAATGAACGTCTTAAAGGAGCCTAATAAGCCAGTACTCATAATGATTGATGAGATACTCCCGCATATATACACCGTGAGCAGGGCAGAGGATCTGAGAAGATACGCTGAGAACATCATAATGTTCATGGGCTACCTAGCTAGGGCTGTTGAGAGGACGCCGGGGGTTGCCCTGCTTGTCTCTCTCCAGATGGAGCGTAGAGGAGACCAAATAATTGAGGAGGAAACCTACGCAGGCCTAGCCAAGAGACTCTATGATGAGCTCCATAGGGAGACTACGAGAGTTATCACACCAGTTACGCCGACAGACATGGTTCAGATACTCAAGCGGAGGATATTCCAGGAGATCCCTGAGGATGAAGCTGGCAGGGCTAGGGACATGCTCCACTCTGCCTATAGAGACTACCCTGAGATCTTCGGCTCTGAGTCAGACTGGCAGTTCTCCCCCGAAGAGTCCGGGAGGATTTTCTCGGCCAAGGACACATACCCACTCCATCCGAAGTACATTGAGGTTCTACAGGAGTTCATCTCAAGGAATAGGGACCTCAGGAGGACTAGGGATGCGATAAGGATAACGAGGAAGGTTGTTAGGAGGCTCCTCAGGGGGGATGAGGATCCAACCTTCATTATGCCGTGGCACATAGACATAAGGGATCCAGACATAAGGAACTCAGTTTTGACCGAGAGCCGCAGGGAGTTTAGGGACGTTGCCTCCAAGGACGTTGTCAACGAGGATGGAAGACTTGGAGCAATAGCCGAGTGCAGCAGGCCGATGCTAGCCTTCAAAACGGCGCTTCCAATCCTGCTCAAAGTATACACCTACGAGACGTTTAAGATCCCGCTAAGAACATTCCCGACGTTAAGGGATGCTGCGCTCATGACTTATGATCCGGAAACATTCTCTTCAGAGGGGTTGCAGCCTCCGGACATAAAGAGCATCTTAGATGAGATGCCTGCCCGCCTAAGCTACTTCAACTATCAGGACGGCAGGTACTGGTTCGACCCATACCTTCCCATAACAGACTTGGTGGAGAAGAGGGCCGGCGAGATACTCAGCAGCTCGCGCCTAAACCTTTACCGAGCCCTGGCTGAGCAAGTGAAAAGACTACTTGTCCGAAAGCCAAGGAGAGGCGAGCGCTTTGAGTGGGCTCCATTCCTCTTTAGCGAGAAGAAGACGTATATAATTGAGTATGGCGCCTCAGTCTATGGGCCTCTGGAAATAGAAGATAAGCCTGAGCATCGGCTGATAGTCTTCGTAAAGCCGAGGGACAGCATATCTGACAGAGAAGTTGAGGACGTGATACTGAGGTCTAAGGGAGGCTCGAGAACTTATAAGAATACTGTCGCAGTGGTCCTACCTAAGGCTGAAGCCGACTTCGAGAAGATGCTCAGCCACGCCGCCAAAATCAAGGCCGCAGAGGTGGTGGGCAATGAGCTGAAGGAGCTCTTCCGCGGAGATGAGGAGCTAGCGAAAATCAAACAAGAGAAGCTAAAACAGTACGTGCAAGAGGTTGAGAATAGGCTTAACAGCGAACTTCTCTTCGCCTTGACATGCATCGCCTACCCAAGGATGGAGGATGGGCGGGATGCAGTCCATTATGTAGTTACGGCACCATTAGACGCCATCATAGCGCAGGCAGAGGCAGCTCTCGAGGACTCCTCGACGGGCCCAAAAATGCGCAGAAAGATAAGCTTCGACGATCTCGTAAGCTTCCTCAGCAGACTGCTGAAGTGGGATTTAGCTGGCGGAGACAGGCCTATAGAGTTCGGCAAGATACTTGAAGTCTTCTACACGAATACTGCCGCGCCGTTCACGAAGAGAGATGTTGTCGAGGAGGGCATCCGCGAGGGGCTGAGGAGGCTTGACATCGGCGTTAAGATGGATGGCGAGGTGTACTGGAAGAAGGTTGGGAGCAAGGAGGCGAATATCCCGACACGCCTGAAAAACGATGCTGAAATACTACCCCTCAGTATCGCAGCTAAGGAATTCGCCGACATGCTCCTCTCAAGGGAGAAGCAAATCATTGAGGGTGGAAGGCTCTGTGTAATCTGGTATGAAGTTGAGTTTGAGGGGCAACGCTTTAAGCTCAGAGACTTAATCGGCCAACCCGGCTGGGTTGAGATCCTCAAGGAAAGCATAGTCCGCGAAGTTGAGGAGACTATTGTGAGAGGCTTCATGATTAACGTCGAGCCGAGCATGGTTGAGGTTGACGAGGACAACAGCATCGAGGTAAGTGTCTCCATTACGCCCATTGGAGGCTATAGCGAGCGGGTCAAGCTCACGCCGGACGAAGGCACCATTGAACCCGCTTCCGGGAGCCCGCCGTTCACAGCCAAGTGGAAGATCGATCCGCTTCCGGCTGGAAGGCACGCTCTTAAGATTGTAGCAGAGGGCGCGGACGGATACCTGAGAGAGGGAAGTCTCTCCGTAAATGTGAGGAGCCTTGAGGAAGAGATCACCGTCAAGAGACTTGATCAAACGCATGTCGGAGCCAAGCTCATTGAAGTCTCTGTTGGAGATTTAACGCACGCCCAGATCGCCCTAAACAGGATTGATCAGCTCGGCGCCAAGGCTAAAGCAAACTTCTCCATCAAGATTAGCGGCAATATAACCGTAAACGGCTCGGGAGCCGACATCAAGGTCTCGGAGCTCATAGTTCAAAAGATAGCAGATTTAGCGAGGAATCTTCAAACTGAGGCGATTGTATCAGTAAAAATAGATGAGCCGATAGAAATCTATGCGGACAGGATAGCGGCGCTCAACATCCTAGCAGATAAGGCCACGTTCAGGCTAAAGGTTAGGAGGAGGGCGTAGCGTGCAGGCCAGGCTGCTCAAAAGCTGCTTTACCATAAGATTATATCAGAGGAGTGCGGCGTTCTACTGGTCTCTGTGCCCAGCCGTTAAGGACGGAAACCTAGACTTGAAAGCCAAGGCACCCCCAAGGGGGCTGTGAGGTTATGGGCTCAAGGATAATCGCCCAGGACATAGACCCATATAATAGACTGATAATCTACGCGGCAGTCCACCCAACCGTCGCCAGCCCGGCCAAAGCTTTTGAGTTAATGTGGTTTGTTAGGGGGCTGACTAACTGGGATGCGCATTATTGGGCGTCGCGTTTCAGGGAGCTATGGTGCTACCGCGGGTTGGAGTAAGCTGGAGGCCGGGGATGTGTCATCCCTCAAGGAGGCTGTCCAGGGCTTAATTGCGAGTCTGCTGGAGGGCTTCAGCACCCACCCGCTTATAGCGCCATTCCTCTACACCTCAAGAGAGAACCCTCCGGAGCACTACCTCCACCAACATGAGGTTGTCGCCCGGCTTGCTCTCAGATTGCCAGTAAGGGCTTTCATCGCGGATGAGATAGGTCTCGGCAAAACTATTACGGCGATAGCTGTTGCGAAGTATCTTGAGGTTATTGGCAGAGTTAAGAGAACACTTATAGTCGTGCCCAGAGTCCTTGTCTACCAATGGCGCAAGGAGCTTCTTAGAATGGGTATACCCACCTCAAAAATACATCATTTGGAGGGGTGGACAATCCGCGGGCTTGAGGCGCAGGGCTTCCCAGAGGGCTATTACATAGCGTCCATGGATTTCCTGAAGAAGGAGAGACACCTCGAAAAGATTATCGACGCGCCATGGGGCCTGATAATCGTTGATGAAGCGCATAGGTTCGGCTATAAGACTAAAAGGTTCTTTAACATTGGGAAGAGGTTGATTGAAGCCCATCCGGAGAGGAACGTCCTCTTCCTCTCAGCAACGCCCCATAGGGGAGACGCCAGAGACTATATTGAAAGGCTTAAGCTACTGGACCCCTTCCTAGGCGGATGGAGGGAGCTTGATACTAAGCGCTTCTATGAGGCTACGCACGGCGCAATACTCTTCAGGAGAACTAAGGAGGAAGTCAACAATATCTATGAGGAGGAGCGCGTATTCCCGCCGGCAAGATTCTACGCCTGCCTAGTGAAGGCGAGCAACCTTGAGAACAAGTTTGTTGAGGATCTCGTACTCTTTCTGAGGAGCAAGCTGGTTGAGTTCGCCTACGAGAGGGGGCTGATCAGCGAGAAGGTTATACCGCTCCTAACAGTCCTCGTTTTTAAGAGGGCTTCCTCAAGCCCATACTCAGCCTACACGACGATGCAGAGACTCCTCGCTAGAAGGGCTGAGGTTGATGAGGCTAGGCTTAGGGAGCTCGTCGCATCAGTCCAGTCTTTCTTCAGAGCCGGCTACGAGGAGTACGAGTATGAGGAGGGGGATCCAGACGAAATATTTAATGAGTTTCTCGAAGAGTCGACCGCCTTACTCAGCAGCGAAGATATCTCAAGAATAGAGCAGCTTAGGGACACTGCTAGGAAGATAATGGAGGCATGTGACACAAAGCTTAATGCGCTCTGCAGGCTCCTAGAGTGGGTTTCAGAGCAAGGCTTCAAAGCAGTCGTTTTCACAGAGTATAGGGACACCCTCAAGTACTTGGTTAAGCAAATAACTCGCAGGCACCCTGAGTGGAGGAGGAGCATTCTAACGCTGAGCTCTGAGGAGGCTCGCGATGAAAAGGCGTTCCAAGAGATTAAGGAGAGGTTTGAGAAGGATCCGAGGGTCTGGCTTCTGATAGCGACGGATGTTATAGCTGAGGGCGTTAACCTTCAAGTCGCAAATATACTCATTAACTATGAGATTCCATGGAGCCTTATTAAACTCGAGCAGAGGATAGGACGCGTCTGGAGGCTTGGGCAGAGGAGGGACGTCGAGGCCTACACGGTCTTCATGAATAATGTTGCGGATGATGCCGCGTTAAACTCCATCTACGCTAAGCTCGTAAACTTGAAGAGGGCAGAGCTTAAGCCGAGACCATTCACAGGCGAGGAGATACTATGGTATAGCGAGGGCAGAGAGATCTTTGAAGCTCCGCCGCAGGTTGTGCTCGAGGAGAAGAAGGAGAAGAAAGCCTTCAGGAGGGTTACTGAGTACAAGGCTATTCAAGCCTTCATTAAAGAGGGGAAAAGGGGCTTAGAGAGACTTGTCGAGAGAATCTTAGCGGCTAGACGGGAGATCGAGAAAGAGCTAAGAAGCAAGAGCATCCTCTATATACCTAAGACAAGGGAGGAAGCCGAAAGGGCTCCTGGCGCGCTGGGCTTTAGCAGCCCATCTAAGCTTATAGAGTCATTTAAGAGTCTGGTGAGGAGCGTGGCCCCGATCCTAGGCATAACTGTTTATGAGGGTGGTGAAGGAAGGATCAGAGCTGCTAAAGGCCTTGAGATGCCGAAAACTCTAGCAACACTTGACGACTTCTTTGGATTCCTCCACGCTAAGGGGGCAATGGCTACCGTGATCTCATATGGAGAGCATGAGGATACGCTCTTGCTAGCGAATCTGAAGGCGGTATGTAACGACGCAACACTATATAGTGAGCCAGTTGGAGTTTACCTCATGAGTGGGAGAGTAATTAGGGGGGCGGATCTCCTGACGGAGGTTTCAAGGGCTCTCTCTAAGTGTATTGGGGTGGCTGAAGGGGGCAACCTAAGCCTACCGCTTAACCTAAAAGCCCTAATTGCCTCCCGGATCAGGGGCTCCATCAGCAGTGTGCTATCCCCGCTAACCAGCTATAGAGATGAACTTGTTAGGAGCGGTCTTAGAGATCAGGACAGTTGGGCTGATGAGCATAAATTCGCTTTCGAGATCACAGAGCCCTTTGGATGTATAAGATTTGTTAAGGAGCCAACCACAGGCGTCTCTGAGCCCCCAGAGGAGGTTAAGCGCGAAATAGAGGAAGAGGCCGTTAAGTTCGCCCTGAAGGTTGAGGCGGATGAAGGAAGGATAGCCGTGATAGTCCCCGAATCAGAGCACTACGATATCAGGAGCATTGATCCTAAGACCGGCGAGATTAGGAAGATCGAGGTCAAGGGCCACGCCGGCCCAGAGATATACGCTGAGCTCACGGACGATGAGGTTGAGCTCGCTAGAAGAGAGGGGGACAACTACTGGCTTTACATAGCATACAATGTGAAGAGCGGTTTGCCGAAGCTCCTCAGGTTCAGGAATCCCTTGGTGACGATGAACTGGAAGGTCTTTGAGAGAGTTGAGAAGCGATATAGGCTCTGGCCTAAGGAGTAGAACACGCATATGCATGGTGAAATGAGCGCATGGTTGAAGTAAAGGTCTTAAGCGGGGCGAGGAGCATAGGCGGAAACTTCATTAGGATAGAGGATGGAGATCGAGCGCTAATATTCGACCAGGGTTTAAGGTTCGATATAATGGAGAGGTTCTATAGGGGCTTCATAGCGCCTAAAGGTTTAAGGGAGCTTAGGGAGATAGGCGCAGCGCCTAAGGCTGAGTGGTATGAGGGGGCAAACGCCATCTACATCTCGCACATGCACCTGGATCATCTCGGCCTGCTCTCAAACATCCCATCGAGAACTAAAGTTTACCTACCGAGCCTGAGCATATATGAAGTTTTAGAGGAGAAGTGGCGCAATTCGCCGACATGGCTCTCGTTAATTCCAAGAAAATATTATGTTGAGATTGAGGAGCTTAGGCCTCTGGAAACCGACGAGAACAACGTGATGCCGCTGCCAGTATCACACAGCGCTTACCCGGCATACGCTCTCCTATACTTTGGAAGCAACGAAACGGTACTCTACACCGGGGACTTTAGGGTTGAGAGCTTCTTGAAAGACGAGGAATTCATTAAAGTTCATGGCGGGATAAGCATGCCCGAGTATCTAAGTGAGAACAAAGATCTCAGGGTTGATAGGCTAATAATTGAGGGGACTAACCTAGGCTCAATCAGGGCTCCAATCTCGCCAGCCGAGGAAGAGGCAATGCTCAGAAAGATAATCGCCGCGCACACCCTAGTAATTGCAACGATGCATCCACTCGACCTAGAGTATATCCTCCTCCTAGATAGGCTGGCGCTTCAGGCAGGGAGGAACATATACGTCGCTTCCGAAGGCGCCGCAAAGCTCATGGAGACCGTCGCAAACTTCCGGACTAGGCCAAAAGTCATCACCGACTATGTAAAAATATTATCGCGTTTTGAGGGAGCAAATCTCATAGACCTTGACGAAAACTCGATTCTAATAGCATCATACCATGAAGTGATTGAAGTGTTAAGGGATTTAAGGAATGCTGGCGCCTTGCCAAGGGGCTCTGCCGCAATATTAAGCGAGCCGGAGCCGAGGGTCGAAGAGTCCCAAGAATACGAAGCGATAATGAACTGGCTCCTTAAGCTCGGCACGCAGGCATATTTGATGAGGACGTCAGGCCACTACTACCCACACGAGTTCAAAACAATAATCAACATAATTAGGCCAAAGAGGATAGACATAATTCACACAAAGACGCCCGGGCTAAATATCACAAGATGTAGATAGTGTCCAAATAAGCATTCTTAACCACCTCCACTCTTTATGGTTTGGTAGTATAGTGTGAATAGGTTTAGGAATAGGTTTAGATTGGTTATTCCCTGTACATGGTTTCTTGCACTTAGCTTGTTATAAAATATAATAGTTCTATTCTTCAATTATCTGGAGAATCTTTCAACACTATTCCTCATACAGAACCTCTGATAATCATAGTCTAATCCTAATCTATTTAGCGTCCATCTATACCATGGACCTCTATCAACTATAATCTTAAGCTTGTTCATGCATAGCCTCAAGGCCTTCTTAATGAATATTAAAGCATCTAAGCAGCTCCTATCATAATAAGTCTCCAATGCTAGTAATTTCTCGGAATCTACGTCTATAGCAGACTATACGTATACACATGTCTCCTGACCTTAAGCTGCCCCCTCAATGGCTATACATCTCCTATATTGAGCTCTAGAAGATATCTTAACTATTACTGACTTCGTGAAACCTATCCATAAGTTCAACTCAGAAATTATCAGATATTATTCATGAGTTTAATAATATATATTCGCTAACAACATAATATGATTGAAGGTGATGTGTACTAGTGAATAAGAAAATTATTTTCGCAGTCCTTATATTTGTAGTACTAATTGTAGGCATTATACTGTTGACGCAACCTACTAAACCTCCACCAACTGCTAAAGTAGTTCTAATCACTAAAGTAGTTTTAACAATTGGTAACGCTACTAATATTACTATAATTTTACCAATTGCTCATGAGATGCTTACCTCAATGACTGGTACTACTTTAACTCCTCATACTTGTCCTCACCCTCCTCTTCCTCATCTTCATCTTCATCTTCCAGAGCCTCCTCGTACAATCACAACGAAAATTTCGCCGACAATAGAGATGATTCGAGTTAGAGCGGTCTTTGAGAGGGATCCTTTGGAAGATCCTTGGGAGAGAGCCGTACATACAGCGATACTGGATGTTAAGGAAGAGTTCGTGGCCAAGGGTATAAAAGTTGATTACCAGTTTGTAGATAGGAAGATAGATCCCAAAGAGTTTGAGCTAGCTCTAGAAGATGCCGCAAAAGTTGCAGATATAGTCTTCTTAGACGCATTCTTGAAAGAAGATACTGCAAGGAGAGTGGCTCAGAAATATCCGAACGTAGCTTTTGTTGCTGGAAGCGAGTATTTACCAGCACCTCCAAACTTCGCAGTCTTCGATAACTGGCTACATCAACCAGCATTTCTAGCTGGAGTAATAGCTGGAAAGATTACTAAGACGAATAAGATAGGAGTAGTAGCAGCAATGGAGATAAACGAAGTAAATAGGATAGTGAATGCATTCATAGCGGGGGCGAAGACTGTAAATCCAAACGTTAAAGCTAAAGTTGTATATCTACTTGGAAATATCCCGCCAGGAGAATCTCCATGGTATCATCCGGCCACAGCTAAGAGGCTTGCTAAGACATTGATAGATCTTGGAGCAGATGTAATATTCGCTGAGAGAGTTGGAGCAGAAGAAGCAGCTAGAGAAGCCTATGCTAGAGGTAAAGAAGTCTGGGTCATAGGAAACATGGCAGATCAGTATGAGAGAGCTCCGGAAGTAACTATAACTAGCCTGGTCTGGGATATGAGACCAACAGTTCGAGTAGTTTTCGAGAGAGTGCTGGCTGGAACATGGGCTGCTGACAATCTCGGAATATACTCTTGGGCAAGCTGCGGAGGTTCATGTCTAGCAGATTTCCATCTCTTCGGCAAACCTTCACCTCCTATGACGTCAGAAATACTGAGCCTAGTTAAAGAATGGGAGACGAGGATAGTTAATGGGCTGATGTCAATACCTATAATAGAGACACCACCAATCTCGGATTATTAGAAACTACTTAACTTTTTATTCCTCTCACCAAGTATTATAGGTGAAAGCTAAGGTTAAAAGATGACCAAATTAGTCGAGATTTTTAAGACTTTTCTATGTGGCGTAGTAGCCGTAGATAATGTATCTCTAAAGCTTGAAGAAGGAGTTTTATGGATGGTATGACCTTGGAGGAGTCGAGTATGCACCCATATTCGCTATCCGGCAAGCATGGTATAAGACGAGGTTCGTCAGATGCGACTTCCCAGTAGCATTATATGATGCTTTAATAGCATTGATGCCTAAGGTGAGCTTGACGAGAGAACATCTAAACGCTTTACTAGCATACCTAAACTCATCTTTCTCACAATATTACATAGAGACTGGAGGTAGGAGAAGTGGTGGAGGGATAATTGCTCTGGAGGTAAATATCGCTAGAGATATGCCTATCTTAGATATTAGGAGGCTTTCAGAGGATCAGGTTAAAGCTCTCTCAGAGAGTTTTGAGAAGTTGGAGAATGAGGCTAGGAAGATTGGAGGAGCTTCTGAGAAAGAGCAGATAGATAGGCTTAAGCCGATAATATATGAGATAGACAACGTCGTAGCCAAAATCCTTGGGCTACCCGATGTAATGGTGAAGAGTGTGCAGATGCAGGTAGATATGCTTGTCGAGAGGAGGATAGCAGGCAGCAAAGAAGAGAGAAGAGGGCATGTTAAAGGTGAGGCTGAGTTGAAAGTAAGCCCCTCAAAGAGAAAGAAGAGTAAGATAAGTCAAAGTGAAGGAAGTATGCAGCTAGACATCTTCAATCAAGACCAAGAATAGGGGGTCTTTCTAAGTAACAGAAAAACTTAAACTAATAACTTCACGTAAATACAGAAGCATTATCATTCTTATCGTCTTATATCTTAAACCTATTTTATTTATCTTGAAGACTTTGAAACTAAGCTTCCAGATTCTTTCTGTCTACAACCTCTTTTACAAATCTAGCTATACCTTCTGCATCTTCTCTAACATCCTTCGTTGTAAATCTGTAAACGATGTATCCGGCTTTTTCAATCTTCTTTACTTTTTCAGCATCCTTCCCCTTCCATTCATGTTGTAGTCCATCTACTTCTACCACTATGTTAGGGTATACTAGGAAGTCTACACGGTATCCAGCTATCTCAGCCTGCCTAGCAAACTTCAACCCACACTTCTTCAAGTATTTTGCAAGGAGATTTTCTTCTCTAGAAACTAGTAGGCCACCTATTGTCTTGATGGTTTTCTTATGCTTGATCTTGATCAATGGATGAGCATCTAATTCAGCTTCATCTACCCGATATTCCAAGATGTCCTGTAAACATATTCTAAGTTTTCCTGGATCTACGTTTAGGTTTAGAGAATTTCTAAGAAAGTTTGTAAGCTTCTCGAAGACTTTTGCATCAACTTTAACCTTTCCCTCTACATCTCCACACAATATCTTTACGTAATGCTTTGATTCTACGACTTCTCTAACCAGCTTTACTTTAGGCATCTCTAAACCTCCACTCCAATTGTTTTCCAGAGAATTCTCCTGGAATCATCTCATGCAGCTTAAACCTTATCCTATTCCTATATTCGACTGCTATATCCATGGACATCTCCAAGACTTCTCTATCGTATTCTAGGTCTGGTCTCAATAGTTTATACATTGCTGAAGCGATTTTGTATACTGCTCTCTCATCTCTAATTGTCGGCTGGTTTAGAAGCTCCACCCTCTCCTGAATAATCTTTGTAGCAGTTATAGACCTCATCTGGTGCAGTATCTCTGAGAAGTAGTCTGCAGATATCCCATATCCTTTGCTTAGATGTTCTTCAGAACTCATTATTTTTGGAATCCCCCATCCTGGAATCAAACCATTTACCCTATCTATCAATGCCGGCTCCCTTAATGAAGACGGCATTAACTTATCCCATTCATCATAATCTGAATCTATGTTTCCCTGCATTACTATAGAGCATCCGCTTCTAATCTGTTTTGCAACACCTCTCTCAAACATATTTGACTCCATGTAGTCCTTTAGCTTTCCAGCCATCTCGAATGGTTCCGTGAACTCTATCTTTGAGATTTCATCGAAGACTACTGCATCTCTGACCCCGAGCTCTCCAAGAGTCTTTGTAATAGCATTGTAGAACAGTACTGCTGGAGATATTCCTCCTCCACTAAATATCCTAGCATATCTAGAGAGGTTCCTGTAGATGTATGTTTTGCCTGTTGCTCTAGCTCCAAACTCCAGTAGATGTAGATTTTCTTCAATTAGTGGTAGAAGCCTTGAGAGGTATAGGAGCTTCTGCCTCTGATTGTATGCTCTAGGATTAACTCCACATGTATTCATCAACAGTTCTATCCATTCTTCCAATGAGAACTCCTTCCTAGATTTCTGGAATAATTCTAGATCTACTTTCGCTGTTTCTAGAGGTTTGAAGCCGACCATGACTATGCTCCTCCTACCAGTAAGCAATCCATCGTAATCGTACTGCAATGCCACTGTACCCCATGCACCATGCCTCAGGACCTCCAGGTTATCTTTTATGATCTTCGCAGTCGTATAGATCTCGACTCCAAGATTGATCTGTGTGAGGCTGACAGAGTATATTCCTATCTTCGGTATAGGTGTAACATGCACTTCATCCATCAATATTATAGCTTCATCTCCTCCAACTAACGTCTCGCTCATTATCCTGTGGAGTACGATTTTTGAATCGCTCTGCGGAGGACAGTATTTTCTAATAAAGTTGCTTGCTTTGATAGTATCTCCATCAAACTTTGTTAATAAGTATTCTGATATATGTCTGGGAACTCTGGCTAGCTCTCCAAATCTTGCCTTGCTTTTATCTACCAGTAGTGGTTTGAGGATCGTTGAAGCAACCTCAACCACTTCAACAATCCCCTTAACTCTCCTTCTCCCTCTCTACCAATTCATCTATACCTGGAGTTCTTGGAAGCTTCAATTCTCTAGTCTTCTTAGTCTTCTTTCTTTCCTCAACTTCTTTTTTAATCTCTTCTTCTCCAGCCTCCTCCACTTCTATCCCTTCTTCTCTTACAGCCTCTATGGGTTCTTCTAAGAGTATCATTTCTACTTCATGTCTCAAAAGTCTGCTCATCATTTCTCTGCCCATCAAGAATTTCTCACCCAATACCTTGAATCCTTCTCCTTCCTGAAGATATCTTACACAGTAGTTTGGGACCATAGGCCATTTTTCTATTCTTATTATTCTCGATCCATCTACGTCTACGAATATTCTGAACTGGAACTGGACATGCATTCCCAATCCTTGACCGCCTATCCAGCTAACCTGATCTCTTGCAAGATATCTCTCATAATCGTATACTGAGGGAACATACTTTCCCTCCTTTACCGCTTTTGCCATCTTTCTAAGTACATGCATCTTGAAGTGTTCTCCAACAGGACTCCTGAGATGGGCTGTTATGAATATGATTCTGTTATTCATTATTCTTCTCAGATTGGCTATCTGACCTACAAGCCTACCCGAAAGATCTGCCGCTATCTTTGCCCTATACTGTGCTGGAGCCTTCAGTACTTCTTTGTGGAAGTGGCCTGTCATAGTATCCACTACTACAAGCTTTACATCTTCTTCAATATTCTTCACAAGCTCTTTGATCAATTTCTCCTGCTCGCTTAAGCTTGAAGCATAGATCACTTCTACCATAGTTGGATCCTTAAAGTTTTCTGGAAATACTGCTTGCTCAGTATCGATATACAGTATCCTTGAATTATAATTTTTTATGAAGTAGTTTGCCATAGCTATCAGTAATGTTGTCTTACCGCATCTCGTCGGCCCATAGAGTAGTGATATACTGCTCTCTCTTATACCTCCATTGAGCATGTCTATCGGCGTACCCGTCTGTATAATTTTCACAGCTTCTTCACCTCTCTAGCAAAGTACTTGTTGTGGGAGAAGGGTAGGACGTGGGTGCTTGGCCACCCGCATGCACAGTTCACTATGCTACCGCAGACATGACATGTGAGCATCGCTTTACAGCTTGGGCATAGCAAGCCTGCAACCTCAACCCTCCTACCAGCATAATCTACTACAACTTTTCTTGAGTTGATGCTCAAATTCATTGCCAGAGTTTCTCCTAGAGGCTTGGATTCTCTAGCAGATGCTAGCACAGATTGAAGTCTAAGCATATTCGCTTCAGAAGAGAAGATGTTTCTCTTTTTCACAGCTATCAACGTGAAATCTGAATCATGTAATAGTATCAATACGTTGTCTCTAGGCATGAATGCTTCTGATACTATCAGATTCTTCCATTCTTCAAGCAGTTTTACATGTTTCTTCTCTTTGAGTTCTTCAAGCTCCTTCTTAATCTGCTCCCTCATATTCTCATACTCCTTTCTCAGCTCTAATGCTACTGCTTCGCCTGGAAGAGTTTTGTTCAATAATCCTGCCTTACCTTTACTTACAGGTTCAAGCATTCTCTGAATCTTCGATGCTCCAAGCTTCGACAAGAAGTGTACGAGACCTGATACTCCAAGTTCTCTATACATGTCTCTCAGCTCACTGCTTCCTGCAATAAACTCTGCAATACTGCTCGGGCAGCCGAACGCCATCAATATATCGTGGAGCTCTCTCTTACATTCATCTATGATTTCCTGTTCCGTCTTCTCTCTTAGTATAGGCTTCTCTTCTAGAGCAGGAGCAGGGACAGGTGTTGACCTCTCTACATACTTTACTTCTCTAGGCTCTGGTCTCGGCCTCGGCTTTGGAGCATGCTCTTCAACTCTCTCCATCTTCTTCATCCTCCTCTCTTCAACTATCTCTCTAGCCTTATCTATGAAGTTCTTGAGATCGTATAACGTGTAGTCTTCTATACACTCTTTCTTCCAAAGTCTTATCGCTTCTCTCTGAGTATCACTATCTTCAGCCTTCAATAGATTATAGGCTTTCTCCATCAATTTCTCTTTATCTTCTTCTTCAATCAAGCTTATTTCTTCAAGCTTCTCTAGAGCCTTCTCCATCTCAGATTTAATAGAAGTAGGCACTTCTAAACGCTTATATACTCCAAAATGCTTATATATTTTGGATTCAATTTTCTCTTCCTCAATCTCCTCTATTTTTGCTTCTTTTTGCGAGATCTCCTCTGAAACTGCTTCGCAAGTCTTCGCAAGCTCGTTTTGAGCTTCTTTCTCAGAAATAACCTCTCTTTGAGGTTTTTCTCCTTCTAAAAGCGAAAGCTTTATATCTTGGGGCACGTGCCCCTCCATATCAACTTTTCCTTCTTCATAAGCTTTTCTTTCTTCAATAATCTCTTCAGCTCTCCTAAGAGAAACCCTTCCTTCAATAACCGCTCTCGATAATTCTTCATCTCTAGCAATTTCGATTATACGTTTTGCATGTCGTCTAGAAATGCCGAACTCCATTAATTTCTTTACTGCTTGATTTAGCTCCATACCGCTTGTCCAGTTCTTTACTTTCTCTATTAGCTGTACTGGGTCTCTCTGACCTCTAATCCAGTTCTCTCCTAGACTCTTCCATTTGGCCACCTCCACAGCTTCTTCTTCAGTTTCATATACTTCTATAGCTGCATACACTCTTGTTAAGCCTGCTTTTCTAGCAACATCATATCTGTTGAATCCGTCTGCTAATATCATGTTCTTTGATCTTTCAGCTTTCGTCAAAAGTATTGGATGGGATAGTAGAGCTTTCTCTCCAAGCTTCCTTATAGATTCAATTATGAATTCTTTTTCTTCTTCTGTCAGCTTGCTCCAGTATCTGTCTACTGGTACGATTATATCTTTCACATCCACCCAATCGTTCTTCACGGTCTTCAGCATCGTATCACCTCCAACTTTTCAGGTTTATACCTGCCATACGTCTTCACCCTGTTTAAAAATATTTCTAAAAGTATTTTAAGCACCTAACATCACCATGAAGACTGACATCGTGAATAAAGCTACTTGTTTCAAATCTTCCCACCTCCAATATGGTGTGTCTTTAAATGCTTGTCATACATATCCAAACCACCCCATGAAGAAGACGTAGAGTGTTGAATACGTTACTATCGATATTTTTGTGAGGAGCCATATATGTCTAGTCTTATGTTTGAATAAGAATGCTCCAAGAATTATCCCCAGCCCTCCACCTAGCAATGCATATCTAACAATGTCTTTCTCTGGAATTCTTCTACTTGAAGACTCAGCCAACCTCTTATCAATGTACATTATAAGCAATCCTAGGAAAGACATTGAGACCAATAGTATCAGAAATATCTGTGGTTGCTTTCCAATCCATTCTTCCACGATTTTATAGAAGATGTAGTTTAATTCAAGCATCTTCCTAAAACCGAAGAATATTATATCGCTAATAACGTATCCGACTACTGGTACATCGTAAAATATTGAGAAGAACCATGAAGCAAACGTCGGTAGATTCGCTAAAAATATCGGCACAATAAATATTGTTGTTAGGTATCCTAGGATCCACTTCCAATTAAAAACAGCCCACACTAAAACACACATCACTATTAAAGCTATTATATGTGGTATCATGATATCTACACTACCATACAGGAACTCTACTATCTTCCCGATTACGTAGAGAACGTTTTCTACACTTAGCCCCCTCTTTAATTCGGGTAGATAAAGCTTGTAGCCTAGATAATATAGGAAGGAGATTAAAAGTACTATTAGAAGAACTCTAGGTATCCATATGAGTATCGTTGTAGAAACTTCAGCAATCTTCTTAACCTCTTCTTTTTTAGATTCTTCTTCAGGCTTCACGTTTAATCACTCCTCCAACTGATTTAAAGATGTTTAAGGCTAGTTCTCCGAGCTTTACAGTAGCAGTTAAACCATACTTTGATGGGTCCTGCCATTTAACAATCTTAACGCTCCTAACATTATCCCTCTCTGTGAACCCCATCTTCAGCTGCAGTCTAGTATAAGTTTTCACAGCGAAGCCTCCAACATAATCGCTTTCTTCTTCTCCAAATGATGTAGGCCAGGTGGTCAGTACAGTTGCGGTATTGTTCTTAACTGTAAGTCCATGAAGTTTATAGACTAGCTTCTCGAGAACAGACTGCAGTTCATCTCTCTCAGAATCAGTTCTAGCAATCCTTATCAATGCATGGTAGTGGTATGTTATCGAATCGACTATTATCAAACTGTTGGCTAGGATGTTTGATGGAAGTCTCGAAAGCTTCTCTAAAGCTTCTTCAAGAGAATCCATTGATTGGCATGCATGCTCGACTACTATATTGCTGGATACGTTTTCCACAGGGTTCCCCTCAGCATCTATATAGAATACTTTAACCCCTCTATCAGCAATACTCCTAGCAGAAGTTATTAGTAGAGTGCTTTTTCCCACGCCTGTCTCTCCTACTAGAAGAGTCATGATACCTTTTGGCCACCCACCTATGATCTCATCCAATCCTGCTATACCTGTCTCTATGAACTCCATCTAGACCTCACCCACGAGAATTTTCGCATGGTTCTTTATCTTCAATGCAAGCTCTCTGCCTATCTTCGGAATATCTGCAAGCTTCTCTACAGGTGCTTTAGCAATATCTTCAACCGTTCTGAAACCGTAATTGTACAGTATTCTAGCTCTAACCCTTCCAACACCTTCTATACTGCATAGCTGTAGTAATTCTGGCTTTACTCCATGTCTTATCCTCTCACTCATCTCCATGAAAGCTAAAGCATTTCTATGGTTTCCCAAGACTATCAATAGCTCAGCGATGCTCGACGAGATCCATTCACTATTCTCTTTTAAAACAAGCATGTCTCCGGGAGCTATATGGTATACGTTTGATATTGTTTCTTCTGAAACTTCACTAACCCACAGCTTTAAAGCTAGTGCTTTACCTATTATCTCCATATCTCTACCCCTAGAATCCCATCCAAGCTTCTCCATAGATTCTGTGAACGGATCTATCAGGTGTAGTGGAACATCATATGGTATTGGAGATATGTCTGGACTGCATGCTATAGCGGTTAACACCAAGTCCTCATCTAAATTCTTCTGGAGAGATGTTCTCTTAGCTATTATAGCTGTTAATGGATCTACGCAGAGCTCCGCAACCCTCTTGCCAAGCCTAGTAAGCTCAAGAGAATCTTCTTTAACCAATCCAATCCTCCTAAGGAATTCCAGCTCATCTTCCAGAGTCTTGTAATCGTATCCCTCCTGAACATATAGGAGCGTAGATCTTAAGAAGTCGTCTAAGTCTTTCTCATCGCTTACTAGACCTGAAGAAGCTGATGCAAGTACAGCCCATGAAAGCTTCCTAGATAGATTGCTCTTTATAGGTTCAGGCTCACCCATCAGATACTTTCTAGAGTAGCTTGTAAGCTTTCTCTTGCTTGAAGCTATTATTACTGCGTATCCATATCTATCGTATCCAGGTCTCCCAGCTCTTCCAGCAAGCTGCTTATACTCCATGACAGACAGGTCTCTAACAGACTTCTTTACTTCAGGTATCAGTACCATCCTGGCTGGGATATTTACTCCGGCAGCCAAAGTTGGTGTAGCACATATAACCTTAATCCTCCTGTTTAGGAAGCTTTCCTCAATAATTCTCCTATGCTGGTATGTTAGCCCAGCATGGTGGAATGCTACGCCTTTCTCTACATATTGAGCCAGTTGCTCAGCCATCTCCAAGCCTCTCCCCTCCGCTCTAATCATCTCTGCATCCTTCTTCAAACCCTCCCTGTCTAGAACACCTAGAGCCCCAATCCTTTCAGAAAGCTTAGAAGCATATGATTCTGATATTTTTCTAGAGTGAGCGTAAACCATCACCTGCCCACCCTCAAGTATGCAGTTCAATGTTAAGCCTATCAGAGGGTTTCCAGATACTTTCACATCTTCGTATTCCAGTTTTCCAGAATTCAAGAAGTAAAGTTTTCCATCATAGTATATGTACTCCTTTAGAGGTGTAGGTCTCCATTGAGTTGCTATCGGCTTAGCTTTAAGCCATCTAGATATCTCATCATAGTTTGTAACTGTAGCACTCAGTCCAAGCCTCTGGGCTTCTGGAGACAGCTTCATTAAAGATGTTGCTGCAACCTCAAGCCTAGGGCCACGCTCTGGATCGGATAATAGGTGGACTTCGTCGATAACTATCAATCCAACATCTTTAAGCCAGCTACTCCTATGTCTAACAAGGCTATCCGCTTTCTCATACGTAGCAATTATTATGTCTACCTTCTTCAACCATTCTTCTGGAGAATCATAGTCTCTCGATACTGCTGCAACTTTAACATCTAGAGGTTCTAGAATCTTCTTGAAGTATTCCGCCTTCTCTGTAGTCAAAGCTCTCAACGGAGATAGATACAATGTCTTGTATCCTCTCTCTAAAGCTTTTACTGATGCTAGAACAGCTAGAAGTGTTTTTCCAGAAGCAGTACTGCTAGCCAAAAGTACGCTTTCACCATCTAATAATCCATTTTTTAATGCTTCTACCTGGGGAGGATAGAGTTCTTCTATCCCCATGCTACGGATCCTATCTACTACCCTCCTATCTACGTTTATCTCCTCAACCTTCATCTTCCACCACCCTCCCCACCTTCTTTACACGTCCTGTTAGCACATCTTTTAAGAGTGCGTGGACTTTTACGCCGTTACCCTCTTCTATTAAGATGAATCTATCTCCATGAGGCTGAATCGATCTATATGTTTTGAATAGGCAGTTTATGCATAAGGGCTGTATGTCTGAGATTGCTTCTCCGCTACATATCCTACACTTCACGAGCATCACCTCCAATCCTGCTTAAAGATTCGAGAACTTTTCTAGCATACTTGAGCATTCTTTGAGCAGATGTTATCGAGACCTGCCTACCTTCTTTAATCGATTTGCTTGCTTCTATCAGCAATGTCTTGGCATCTCTAGCTTCTTGAACCGTTATCCCAGTCTCAGCACCTTTCTTGGACAGCATCTCAACTATATCATCTAGATGTCCCTTCTCTATCTCGTAGAACTTCTTCAATGCATTGACCATGAACTCATAGCAGTTCATTATGGATTGAGCATACTTTCCCTGCCTGAACAATGATTCAGCCATATAATATGTCGCCATGTACTCATATATCCTAGACGAAGCTTCAGAATCTATCACGGTCTGCCTAGATTCCTGGATCTTTTCTTCAATCTTCTCCTCCACCTTCTCTAATACAGGCTTAGCCAATAGTCCACGTTCTCTAACAGCTTTCTGATACTCTGAGAGTGATTCCTCTCCTGTAGATGAAGTATAGTATACTCCTCCAAGAGAAGTTATAAAACCTTTCTCTTCAAGCTCTCTAACCAATTCTCTATCCTTCTCTGATACGTTTGATAGACCGTTCCTAGCTTCTTCAAGAATCCTAGCAACATCTATAACCCTGTCTCCAAACATCTTCTCTAAAAGGGTTGGCTCAATCTTCTTCTCTTCTCCCCTGACTTCTTCAACTTCCCCTCCTTCTCCAGAAACAGTTACAGTTGTCTTCTTCTTAGGTGGAGGTATGTTTGCAGGTTCAGGTATATTCTTTAGCTTAATCTTGAATAACCCTTTAGAATTGTATAATGCTATCTCGTCTCCATTAAGTGTTTTGGCAACTTCATATATCTGCCTAGTCCTATCATCTAATGGTCTAAAGTACTCGCTCATCTTTGAAGCTATATGTGTCTGGCACAGTCTTATGACCTGCTCGGATAGTATCGGGCTCTTCGAGACTAGAACCAAGCCTCTAAGCCTCCACTCATCTAGTGCATTGAACAATCTCTCCCAAGGCTCCCTACTATCGTATGCCAGTAGGTTCACGTCCTTCATCAAGAGTTCTGGAGAATGTATAACCAGTACTGCGTCTAGATTTAGTGTTAGTATTGAGTAGGCGATGGCGAATACTGCATGCCTATACTCTAAATTCTTCACAGATATGTATAGTACCTGCCATTCTCCATCTGCTTCAGTCATCTTTAATCCTTCTTGAGAGAACCAGTCTGTAATGTTTATCAAGGCCTTAATCAATGATGCCCTCCTATCCTGTATCTTATCTGGAAGAGTCTTGAGGAATTCTTCTACCCCAAGCTTTCCAGATTGTACTTCTAACAAGCTATCCATACATGCATTCATCAGCAGAGGTATGTCGTCGTTTCTAAGCCTGTTCGCTAATGAATAAGCATACGTGAAGCTTTCTATACATCTATGGTCGTTGAGCATGTCTCCAACAACGTCTATCTTATCAGCTATGCCTCCTCTAGCCTTAACTCCTTCAGGTATGATCTTCGATGAAGTTCCTATAACTACTACTCTTAAGCCATTATCAACTATATTCTTTATCAATGCTCTAGCAATATCTATACATCTCTCACCAACTATTAGAACACCGTTTCTAAGCTCTTCCATAGACAATGCTTTACCTATCATGCTATCTGTCTTCAATTTATCAATCTTAACTTCAGGTGTAGTTTGTCTCCTTCTAATCTTCTGCCTAGCCATGAAGGATGGTGGTGTGAATGATAGCATCGTTACAATACCTCCAGATAGGAATAGGAATGCTTGCTGGGCTACGTATCCAAACGCTAATCCAATAAAGAATGCTCCTAAAGCTATCAAGAACAACCCGAATACGAGTCTACCTATCTTGAAGTGTAGAGGTAGAGATGCAGTCCTCATAGCGAGCCACGATATGAACCATCCTCCAGGTATTAGGAACGAAGCTACCATCAAGCCTAATAGTAGTATTAGGAGTAACGGGATTACCGTGATCATTATTGGTCCTATTATAAATACTGTTACTGCTCCTCCAATTATGAATGCTATCAGCTGCTTCACCACCATTCTTCATCACCTCCAACCCTTCTAGATTCATCAACCTCTTCTTTCTTTCTCCTAGAAGCTAGAGATAAAAGGAATGATAATGCTATGGATGCTGGTAGAGTGAATATGAGCCATGAAGGATTTAATATCAAGGTAGCTATGCTTGTAAAGAATATGATGGTGAATACTGTTTTAGGATTAAGGATTCTGTATTCTTCATCTCTTCTATGTTCTCCAGCTTCCCCATCCAATTCTATGTCTATGTTTTGTTTAGGCTGTATGATTGAGTAATCGATAGCTTTCTGGCTCGATATATACTCATCGATTAAGATCTTATCGATTATTAATTCGTCTATTAATCTGTCTTCATCCATTCCTAGACACCTCCATATATGCTCTCTTCAAAATATCTCCAATTACTGCACTCACCACCCTGCCATCCTTCATGCGTAGTAGCTCATACTGTAGGAACAGTTCTCTGAGGTCTAGTGGAAGTTCTTTAGGCTTCACTTCTAGGCTCTGTATATACTTCTCAACTACATCTCTAGGTATGTTTAGAAGCTTTTTCCTTTTCTCTTCATCATACGTTATCAAATAGGCTTTTCTTATCGTTCTACTTATAACATCATCTCCATTTAGAATATCCATCTGAATAGTAGCATCTTCATCTTTCTCTCCTAGCTCCTGCTTCTCTTCTGAATCAGGCTTCTTGATATCTTCTCCATCTTTCTCCTCTTTCTCTAATTTATCTAGCTTTCTATCTAATTCTTCTTCCAGTTTTGGAGATATCTTCACCATTATCTTCTCCACATTTCTTCCAGCTAATTCTACAGCTTCCTTCAACTTCTGCTCCGCTTCTCTAACCGATCTCCCTATCCCAGCCATCTTCCTCTCAAGCATTATTATGTATCCTTCTTCTACTGCTACTGGCTTTGAGGGTATAGAATGCATTCTTTCAAGTCTCTGAGGCAATGCCTCAACTATTAGAGCGTATCCGTCAGGCATGCTTGTAACTATCTCTGGAAGCCTCCCAACAGGCATAACAGTCTTAAGTATGTATATGTCTTGGGGGCTATCTGTTCTTAATGATAGCCAGAGACCGATATTCATTCTAATACCGTCTGGTATATCTGATAGTCTTTGTGTTACAAGTATTAGTCCAGCTCCATGACTTCTAGCCTCCCTAGCCATGTCTTCCAATATGCTTGTAGTAACGTCTTCTCTCCATCTCTGAGATCTGGCAAGCTCATGTGCTTCATCCACAACTATGAATACCTTCTTCTTCAATAGGAATGCTAGTGGTCCACGTTCTCTAAGCATCTGCTCAAGCTTCCTGAGTAGAAGCTCCATTGCTACGGCTCTAGCATACCTATCTCTTATCTTCGATAGATTAATTATTACTCCAGCGATATTCTCTTCTCTAGGCCAGTTCTCTGGGTTCAGTATTGATATGTTCAGCCTCGGATGTTCTTTGAATACTGTTGAGAGTATCTCCATCTTGCTTCTAATACCCATGTATGCATCTCTAATATGTGGTCCATATCTCGGTATGGGCTGATCCTTCTCAGAACTGAGGAATGAGTCTACATGTTCTCTTATCCTCTCTAGCAGAGCTTTATACGTTTTCTTCCCTTTACCCTCTACTTCTTGAGCAGATCTTATTATCAAGTATTTCTGGTTAGCTCCAACTTGTTCCACCACGCTCATAGCATTTATCAAGTCTGTAACTCTCTCTATGAAGGATTCTCCAGAGACTGGTTGTAGTGGATCTATACCCATGCTTCCTACATCAAGTATCAGAACCTTCTTCCTCCTCTTCTCGTTCTCAGTATGCCATCCTCTAACTATTGCTGTCATAGATATATCTCCCTTTGGATCGAATACTATAACGGGATACCCTCTTCTCAGAAGCTCTGAGATAATGTATATCGTGGTAGTAGTCTTCCCAACGCCTGACGAGCCCGTTATGCATATATGTGGGTTGCTCCTAGATTCTGGATCGTATATGTATGGTGTCTGTTTAGGAGTTCTCCTAACCTCCCACTTCTCGCTCTGCAGAACCATTTCTGTACCTAGATATGTTTCAGGTATCTTTACGTTCGTAACCCTTCTAATAGCCATAGTTATATGGCCTAGAACTATTCCTTTGAGAGTTTCAGCCTCAATCTTTTCTCCAAGCTTCTTTGACTGAATATATACGTAGCATCCAGTCAAAAATGTTATCAGTGGCATGTTTATGAAGTTGAAAGCTATTACTAGGTCTTGGCTACACCACTCCTTAGAGTGCAGAGTCATGTATGCTATCATATCTAAGACTAAGGCTGCTGGGAAGTATAGTGGGCCGAGCATGTTTGCAAGCTTGTAGAATAGAGAGATTACTGGAATATTTCCAGGAGGCATTAAAGATACGCTCATCATCAATAGTCCAACGACTATCTTTATGAACCATAGAGTCCTCCTATTGTGGACTACTATAGATGGATCTTTCGGATAATTATTCTTAGACTTGAATATCAATACTAGTCCAGCTGCGTTTACCGATAGACATGCTATTCCAAGCCATCCTATACTTAATAGACTATTAAATATGTTCACCATAGACACCTCCTAACCACTAGAACTAAGTAACCCATCATGAGGGAGAAAGAAGTTAGGGCTACGATCGTCCATATCTTTGTCCCAACCCTTATAGTCGTCTCAGAATATCCCTCACTAGAGTAGACCTGCACCTTGAATGTAGCTATTGGATATGTTATCAGTTTGAATGATGTTTCCGCAACCCCATTCTCATCTGTAGCAACATCCCTATACTCTTTCACCTCATCATATATTATCTTGACTGAAGCATTCTTCAATGGTTTGCAGACAAGCTTCATTGTATTGTTAATTCTCTCCCAGCATGAATCTCTACCATCATTCAATAGGATGAGAAGCCTTAGCTTGTAGTCGAATAGATAATATGATGGTTGAGTTGAATCATAGTATACCTGTATCTCTGGTTGCTGGATCATATATTCTTCTGCATAAACAATATTCATAGTTAAGAATGGTATCAATGCTACTAACAATACTGTTATAACTAGTTTTACTGCATCTTGTATAGGAGCCACTTCTTATCACCTCTCTCCCTAACCAGTGCTCTCGGATCAGGTTTAACTGTGAAATATAGTGGTCTGGGATCGTTTATCCACTTAACATAGACCTCTCCAGTGCTCATAGACATCAACTGCTCTAGCTCTTCTTTCGTCAAGTTTATCATCTCAGCTATCCTCTCAGCTTCTATCGGGTTTCCGAAACCGAATATGAATGTCGTGCCAACAAGGTTCGGCAGCTCTGGAGGTATGTCTTCTGGAAGATGTGTTACTATTATGTATGATGCTCCAAACTTCCTACCCTCTCTTAGATGTTGTCCTAGAGGCACGTCTTCATATATTCCCTTAAGGAACTTGTGG
>Ga0209080_1000463_pt1 | contig 26805 bp, 27 predicted proteins | sample JNZ110809AmetaG_FD_184123 | JGI IMG/M metagenome (GOLD analysis project Ga0209080, IMG submission 184123) | Hot spring microbial communities from Jinze hot spring, China to study Microbial Dark Matter (Phase II) - JNZ 110809A (SPAdes) (version 3) ...
ACCGTAGTAAGCCTTCCAGGATTAGCCAAGTACGCTTTAACAATATCCCTGCCTACCCTAACCTTCAAGGTGAAGCGGTTAAGCCTCTCAATAAGTATCGAGGGTTTAAGCCTTCCTTCAACCTTTAAAAGCTTAACGTACGTTAAGACCCCTCAAATTACTCTTTAGCGAGATTTAGCTATAAACGCCTAAAAACCTTCCTAGCGAAGGCTTTAAGCTATCCCTAGGTCGGAGTAAGCGGCTCGTACCATATATAGTGTATATGAGTACGTTATAAATATGCGCTACCTATCCTCTAACGCGAGCTTTACGACGCGGTTGGTGGTTTAAGTGAGTGCGCCGAGCTTAAACTACGCTAAGGATATGCCCGGCTTCTTTACTGAGGAGGAGAACATCTTCAGGGAGGCTGTTCGGGATTTCTGCCGGAAGCATATAGCTCCTAGGTGGGTTGAGATTGATGAGAGGGCTTACAAGGACCCTATGGACGTCCCCGTCGACCTGATAAAGAAGATGGGTGATCAAGGCTTATTCGCCATACCGTGCGACCCTAAGTACGGCGGTCAAGGTGGAACCTACACTATGGCGGCCATAGCCATAGATGAAATAGCCTACGCGGACCCCGCCGTAGCATTAGCCGTTTACGCTCTACTAAATAACGGCTGGCCCTTCATGCTTCAACTCCTCGGAAAGGAGGAGGTATGCAAGGAGGTAATTCCGAGGGTAGCTAAGGGTGAAGGCTTCTTCGGGATTGCGACTACGGAGCCTCAAGGCGGATCGGATATAGCCGGCATAAAGATGACCGCTACGAGGAAGGGCGACGTATACGTGTTTAACGGTGAAAAAGCCTACATAAGCGGCGTAGGAGAGGCTTTCAACAAGCTACCTTGGGGTGGCGGCTTCTTCCTAGTGGCTAGAACCGGTGGAGCTGGCCGTAGGGGGCTTTCAGCCTTCGCCTTCATAGGCCGTAAAGACGGAAAACTAGGAGCCGGAATATCGCCGACCGTTTACCACGACGTAGGGCGCAACGGTTTAACAACGGGCGGCTTCATATGTAACAACTTCGAGCTACATAAGGACTATCTTCTAGGCGAGGAGGGTAAAGGGTTCTACTACGTAATGGAGGGCTTTAACGCCGCAAGAATCGTAGTTGCAGCAGCCTGTATAGGTGGAGCACGCTGGCTACTTGAACAGGCGGTACAATGGTTTGCTCAGAGAAAACTCTTCGGCGGAAGGTCTATCGCCTCCTTCCAAGGTGTAAGCTTCAAGTTCGCGGAGCTTTACGCTCGGTTTGAGGCGGCTAGGTACTTCGTTTATAGGGCGGCTAGGATTCTCGATGAGGTCTACATTAAGAAGAACCCGGCCTATAGCCCTAGGGACCTTAACATACCCGTATCGCTAGCGAAGATGACGGCGCCTGAGGCCGCTGTTGATATAGCCGAGGAGGTTATGAAGTGGTACGGAGCTTACGCTTACACTAGGGAATGCCCGATATATAGGGCTTGGATGGGCCTCTTCAGCTACGTGATAGGTGCTGAAGGCGCTCAGAATATAATGAGGTACATCATAGCCAGGGATACCATAGGAGCCGAGGTCGTAAAGGAGCCGGGTAGAGAATAGCCTTTCCACCCTTTCTTTACACTTCAGTAAGGCCGTGGTGGAAGGTTAAACCATAGCCTAATTAATGACGTTGCCCTATTTTTAGGAAAAATTAAGGGGAAAATAGGGCTATACGGGTTATTTACGTAGTAGCTCCTTAAGGGCTTTAGTTAACTCTGGTACAACTTGGTAGAGGTCGCCTACTACGCCGTAGTCGGCTGCTGAGAATATTGGGGCGTCCGGGTTCCTATCGATAGCCACTATGACCTTGCTATCCCTGATTCCGGCTACGTGTTGAATGGCCCCTGAAATACCGCACGCTATGTATAGCTGGGGTTTAACCGTTTTCCCTGAAAGCCCTATCCACTCCGGGAACCATTTAAGGTCGAAGGCTATAGGCCTCGTACAGCCGACCTGGCCGCCTAATAGTTTAGCTAGATCCTCAAGTATTGAGAAGTCCTCCTTACTCTTAATCCCCCTACCGCCTGCTACGATTACCGTAGCGTCCTCTATCCTTACGGCTACAACCTCCTTACGCTTAACATCGATAAGCTCCACCGGCGCTTCCTTAATCTTAACCTCCTCCTGAACAACCTTACCAACCCTTCCCGCTACTTTAGTTGCTTTTTCGAAGGCCCTCGGAGCTACGGTAGCCATTTGAGGTTTAAACTTGCAGGATTCGAGGGATACTGCTACACCGCCGTAGGCAAGCCTTCTCATTAGGAGTAGGCGTTTCTCCACGTCTACCTCTATACTGTTAACGCCGGTTATGCATCCTACGCCGAGCCTAGCGGCTGTTCGAGCAGCTAGTTCAAGGCCCCGCTTACTACCACCTATTAGTAGGGCGTCGGGCTTATACTTTTCAACGAGCCACGTTAAGGCATCGGTATAGGCTTCAGCATTAAACCGTGCTAGAGCTGGATGGTCTACTACGTATACGTAGTCGGCACCATACTCTACGTATTCAGGGCCGCAGCCAGTTAAACCGTGGCCAAGTATGACTGACGCTAGGCTAATGCCTAGCTTATTGGCTAATTCCCTACCCTTACCTAGTAGTTCTAGGAGTAGATCTCCGTTCTCCGAGTACACCCATAAAGATTCATTCATTTTACAACTCCCTCCTTAACTAGTGTTTCAGCGAGTATCCGCGCAGCTTCAGCTGGCGGCTTATCCTTTACGATTAAGCCCTTCCTCTTAACCTCGGGGGCGTATACGTCGATTAGCCTTATGCCCGATCCTTGTTCACCTACCTTCTCTTTAGGGATCCCTAGGTCCGTTATGGTGAGCGTTTTAATCTCCTTCCTAGAAGCCTTCATTATGGCCATTAGGGTAGGTACCCTAGGCTCGTTAACCTCCTTAGTAACCGTTACTAGCACCGGCATCCTAGCCTTCACCACCTCGTAGCCGTCCTCCAAGTCGCGTTCAGCGATTACACTATTACCCTCTACGCTAAGCCTTCTAACATAGGTTAACTGTGGAATACCTAGTAGGCCGGCTATCCTAGGCCCAACCTGGTATGAGTAGCCGTCGATACTAGTTTCACCGCATAATATTAGGTCGAAGGGCCCAAGCTTCTTAAGGGCCTCGGATAACACGTAGGAGGTAACTAAGGCGTCTGAGAAGCTGAAGGCAGGGTCGCTTAATAGGTAGGCTTCATCGGCGCCCATAGCTAAACCCTCCTTAAGCGCTGTTTTAGCGTCCGGCGGCGCCATGGCTATTAGGGTTACTGAGCCGCCGTACTTCTCCTTAATCCTAACCGCTTCTTCGATGGCGTTCTTATCGAAGTCGCTTATCTTCCTAGGAACCCCGGCGGTTATCGGCTTCCTAGTTTTAGGTTCCACCTTAACCTGCGATACGTCGAGCGCGTACTTAATGCAGACGGCCACTTTAGGCAATAGGGTCACCACCCTTGGATTTAAGAAAAGACCTTTATTTTTTTCGCAGCGTAGGATACGTCCAACAACCGGCTTCGCTTCTAACGCGAGACCCATTAACAACGGTCCCTAACTAAGGGTTAAAAGGGCTCTTGGATCCTTAGGCCTCCCCCTTACCTTTCCAGCTAAGAACGAGCTTACCGACGTATACATCGGCGAGGCGCCGTCAGCTCCAGAATCGATATGAGATGTAAAATCGTTAGGTACTTGTTTTCAGCCTCTCTAAGCGGAGTTTTACGATGTCGATTCTAGCTTCACCGGCGAGTGGAGCTTTAAGAAGGTTAACGCTTCGAGGGCTGCTGCTTTAGCCTGCGTTACGGCTTCGGCTAGGTCTTTAGGATATTGGCATGCTCCAGCCATAAAGACGCCTGGTATCTTTGTTTCCCACGGTTTAAGCTTTAGATCGGTTTCAGCGTAGAAGCCGTCTACGCCTACGGGTACTTGAAGTAGCCTTTGAACCTCCATTCCGCTTTGGGAGGGCGTTAAACATACTTCGAGTACGACTAGGTCTACGTTAAGCTTAAAAAGCTTCGAGGTTGCTTCGTCAAATACCTTAAACGAAAGCTTACCTTTCTCGTCCTCTACAATGCTTGATGGTTGACCCCTAATCAGCGTGATTCCGAGGCTTCTAACCTCCCTATAGAATTCCTCATAGCCTTTACCTGAGGTACGTATATCGTTAAAGCATAAGTATATGTCCGCTTCGTCGCCGAGCGTCTTCCTAAGGATGTAGGCGTGCTTCAATCCTGCTACGCAGCCTATCCGGCAGCAGTACCTACAGGCGGTTTCATCACGTGAACCGACGCATAGTATTATAGCTACGCTTTCTGGCTTTTCACCGGTGGAAGGCTTAACCGGCTTACCTCCCGTTGGACCGGTCGGGCTTAGCATCCGTTCAAGTTCAAGCCCTGTAACCACGTCCTTATGGGCTCCATACCCGTATTCACGCTTCCTCCTAGGGTTAAACTGGTCGTAGCCCGTAGCTAAAATTATAGCGCCAGCTTCAAATTTTACCGTTCGATCCTCCTCTCCATAGTTTACGGCCCCCCTAGGACACGTATCCCTACATATAGTGCAGCCTCCATCCTTAAAGTGGAGGCAGATAGCCCTATCGATTACGTAAGCCGCTGGAACCGCTCCTTTAAAGGGTATATATATGGCTTTACGTTTCCCAAGCCCTAGATCGAACTCGCTTACTACTTCAACCGGGCATTTAACGGCGCATAAGCCACACGCATCACACCTAGCTTCATCTACGTATCTAGCTTTACGTTTAACTGTTACGTTAAACGCCGCCCTACCTCCCTTAGCTTCTACGACTTCGGAGTATGCTAACAACTTAACCATAGGGTTTTCGGCGGCTGCTTTCATACGTGGCGTTAAAACGTTTAAAGCCTCCTCCATGGTTGGAGCTAGGTAGGATAATTGGGCTATTCGCCCTCCGAGGCTTGGCTCCTTTTCAACTAGGTAAACCTCCACCCCTAAACTGGCTAGGCTTAACGCTGCCTCGATACCAGCTACGCCGCCGCCAATCACTAGGACCGGTTTAACCTTCAAACGGTGATCCCTAGTTTGGCTAAGGTAGTGGGGCTTTAAGCCTTTCCCTTAAAGCTTATGGTTTCGCTAAAGAACCTGGCAACTTAAGCCTACCTCCTTAGATGGTTGTAGTAGAGTATGAATATTTTGTAGAATAGGTTCTAGTGTTGGACTGCCTTTATCCATCTTAACTGCTTATTCACCTTTAGGTTTACGGTTATTGTGTTGAAGAATATTTTCGTTCTTTGTTTAAAAGATGAATATACGGATTCTATATTGCTTCTAGTTCCGAAAGGTGTTATTATGGTAGTTTTAACTCCTGAAGGGCTTGGCTTAGCCATGGAGTACCGTCAATAATGAATATAGGTTTTCCTTTACAAAGCTTCAATACTTCAACTATGAACGTCTTCGACGTATAAATGTTTCTAGATGGATATACCCTCATAGATAGGAGTTCGTTCCTCTCTAAGGCCGCGTAAACCCAGTATTCATCACGTTAACCCTAACGTTTCATTAAGCGCTATAAGCCTCCTCGTTAACGCTACGTTCAACCCCTCCTTAAGCTTTAAAACCCATTTCCATATAGATGTCTTCGAAACCCTACGATACTCAGATAATGCTCTAGCAATCCTCCTAAGACTCGAAGTCTGAAGATATATAGCCGAGCACCTTTAAAGGAACCCTATTACGTTCAAACAAACCGAGCTCGTAAACCAACCTCCTAACAATAAACATGAAACAGTACATGGAAAAGGAGACTTAAATACCTTAAGTTGCTAGGTCCAATAATTAAACCACAAAGCCTTTTTAGAGTTTAGTGATCTGGAATTATCCTCATCGCTAGCTTAACTTAAGGATATTTCTTTGAATAAATCCTCATACATCTTTAAATACTCATCCCAGCTAGGGACATTTAACCGCTTTCTCTGAAAAGCACCATCCTCAACCTTTCTAATGGCTCTTATTATCGCGTCAGCAAAGCTTTCAGGTCTGGATTGACGATAATGATCGTATCCTTTATTGGCTCAAAGGCTGAGGGAAACTCCGTATCACTTGTCCATATCTGCATCAGACCAAAGGCTACGGCCTCGACTAATGTTAGATCGAAGTCCGCATAAGCTGGATGCGTGAATACATCACTCACCTCATATACATAGCTTAGCGCTTTATCGTTAATGAACCCTGTAAACGTCACTAAATCGGCGATGCCAAGTTCACTTGTTAACTTGACGGTACCGAAGCTTATAGTTCCACTAAAGCCCTCCTTTTAGGCGTTTAGAGGAATGCTTAAATACTTTAAAGCTGCTCCGCAGTTATCATCCCAGGTTAAGGTGGCTTTCACGTCTCTACAAGCACGTAGGACGTTGATGGTTAGCAGTATGTTCCACTTTATAAATGACGCTACACTCCTAGTCCTACCCGCGGTTTCACCCATCCTATTTAAGGAGTTTAACTTCTCCTACTACGATGCAGGGCTTTTATACGGGGTTACGCTATCCCTAATGGTGGTTTTCCAAGTCTTTTTCGGCTTCCTATCCGATAAGTATAACGAGCTTAACGTAATAGCGGCTGGTAACTTCTTAATCGCTTCCTCATGTATCCTTCTAGCTTCCGCCTCGTCTAGGCTAGAGCTCTTCATATATAACGCGGTTTTCGCCATTGGCGCTAGCGCTTTTCATCCTGCTTCCTACGCGGCTCTATCTAGGGTTAATAGGGATCTGGCTTCACGTACGCGTCATATGGGCTTCTCGGGTTCAGCTGGTGACTTCGGTAGCTTTATAGCCGTAGCTTCAACAGGCCTCCTACTAGGGCTTATAGGTTGGCGTAACCTCTTTACGGCTTGGGCATTCATAGCCTTATTGGCGTTCATCGTTTATATTTCAATTTTAAAATCGAACTTTAAGATTCCACCCCTTCAAGTAGGGGTTGAAGCGACGCTAAGTGGAAACGTAAAGCCTACGCTAAGAACATTAACGCCGCTATTAATCCTATGCTTAGCGATGGGCGGCATTCATAGGATCCATATAAACTTCGTGCCGCTACTTCTCACGGACTCGTTAGGGTTAACCGCGAGCGTCTCAAGCACGTTATTCTCACTATTTATACTATCAGGCTGTATGGGCGCCCTCGTTAGCGGGCTAATAGTTAATCGCCTCGGGCCTAGGAAGGCGTTATTCACGGTCTTCATAGCCGTTTTCCCGCTATCACTCATACTTTGGCTTCATAGCTACACGTGGAGGATCCTAGTTTTCGTTTCAATAGTTATTAGCGGCTTTACTTCTTACGCTACTTATCCGATCATCTACGGCTTATTCTCTCAGATAGTTAAAGCTGGAAGTAGGGGTCGTGCATACGGCTTTATTGTAGGCTCAGCCTTCATCGGCGGCTCACTATACTCATTTATTGGCGGTAAGCTAGCGGATCTAGCTTCAAACGTATCGGCAACCTTCGCTTTAAGCTCCATTACGGGGTTAGCCGCAGCATTAACCTCCACCATGATTGAGGAGCGTTAAAGGAGGAGGCCGGGTTTTAAGTTAAACCTTGAAGGCCGGTCTAAGCTAAGCGATACGCTTTAGCCTTTCAAACTACCTTAACGCCTATCCTAGGCTTATTGGAATACTTAAGGCTTTTAAGTCTGGATGGAAACCCTTAACCGGGGTCTAGCTTGGCTAGCTTGACCGATTTAATGACTTCGAAGGCTCCGAGTAGGGATACGTTTCGAAGGCTGATGCGTAAGCCGGGAGATCATAGGCCTAACTACTGCTATCAGTGTGTTCGCTGTACGAGCGGGTGTCCGGCCATGGAGCTCTTAGAGCTACCACCACACTACGTGGTAAACATGGTTAGGCTCGGCTTCGTGGATGAACTGGTAGGCTCAAAGGTAATCTGGGGCTGCGCTATGTGCTTAACCTGTAAGGAGCGTTGCCCCCAGGAAGTAGCGCCGGTAGACGTTATACTGACGCTTAGAAACCTAGCGGTTGAGTCCGGGGTTAAGGTGCCTGAAGGCTACATGAAGGTAGTGGAACATATACTTGAGGATGGAAGGATACAGCCCCCTCAAGAAGTAGTTTCAAGAGGCTTCGAAACATATACTAGGCAAGCGTTAAACCTACCCCTTCCAGTAGGGTTGGTTAACGTGGATAGGTTTAGATCGGCCTTTACGAAGGCCCTTGAAACCACCTACTTGGAGGGTTAAAGCGTGAAGAGGTACGCGCTCTACCTAGGCTGCGTAATCCCGACGGAGCAATACGCGTACGAAGCGTCCTTAAGATCCGTTCTACACGAGTTAGGGGTGGAGCTCGTAGATATGGATAATGCTTCCTGCTGCGGCCTCCCAGTTAGAAGCGTTAACGTTTACGGCTGGTTATACCTTTCAGCTAGAAACCTGGCTATAGCTGAACAGCTCGGCTTAAACCTATTAAGCCCATGTAACGGTTGCCACCTCTCCCTATGCGAGGTTAAACACTACTTAAACGAGGATAGTAGGCTTAAAGCATGGGTTAACGGGCTCCTAGAGGAGGAAGGCTTAAAGTATCGTGAAGGAGTTGAGGTTAAGCATACGGTGGACGCCCTCCACGACGATGTTGGCGTTAACGTTATAGCTAAACAGGTTAGGAGGAGGTTGGAAGGCTTAAAGCTAGCAGCCCACTACGGATGCCATATCCTAAGGCCTAGTAGGCTTAAGAGGGTTGACGACCCTGAAGACCCCGTTAAGCTTGAAAGCCTACTGAAGGCTTTAGGCGTTGAAGCTCCTAACTACCCTGAAAGGCTTGATTGTTGCGGAGGGGGCTTACTAATACCTAACGCGCAGGCAGCCTTAAGTATGGCTGGAGCTAAGCTTAAGGCGGTTAAGCTTAAGGGTTTCGATGGCCTCGTAACGGTATGCCCAGCGTGCCAGAAAATGCTAGACGCTAAACAAGCTGCGGCTGGGCAGACCGTCGGCTTCAACGTTGAACTCCCCGTAGTATACTACGTTCAACTATTGGGTTTAGCTCTAGGAGTTGATCAGGCTAAGCTAGGTTTACAGCTTAACCAAAGCCCTATCGATAACCTACTGGCTAAGGCCTGAAGCCTTCCTTAGCCTAGCCCTTCCTTCACGCCTAAAGCTCAATATTAGGCTCCTCGTTAACTCTAAGCCTTTAACGTAGGCTTCGTACATATCCCTTTCAAGGTCGAACTCCGTATAAACACCTAACGCGTTAAGCGCCTTATTCGCTTCTTCGAGGTCTTTAGCGGTTAATACCGCCTTAGCCATCGGCGACCCCTCAAAAACCTTTAACGGGTCGAGGAAGAAGGTTAGAACGGATAACGGCGATAGTTCAACGCTCCTCGTACCAAGCCTTACTTGAACCCGCCCATACCTACCCTTAAAGGCTTCCAAGGGTATGGCGCTTGACTCCGTATCCGCTAGCTTAACTAGCTCCTCGAGGAGCTTAACGTCGTCACCGTTTAACCCCCTAGCCCCCATGTAGCCGCCTAGGGAGGCTATTTGACTAATACGTTTAAGCAGGTAGCCAGGTTCAAGTTCACCGTCTACGCCTAAACCGTGAACCGCTAGAACAGCTTCATACCCTCTCCTCCCAAGCTCGGCTATAACCGCTAGCATCACTTGATCCGAGAGAGGGCTCCAAAGGTCCTCCTCGTCTCCCAAGGCTAAAACGTCTCCTCCAACATCTACACCTACCACTAGGTCTGCGTTAAGATCCTCCATTACTGACGCTAAACCTTCAACGAGTTTGAGGGGGCTTAACCATAAATCGAGGGCTAAAACCTCCTCCCTAAGGAAGCTACTAACGCATGTAAGCTGGGGCTTAACGATACGTCCACCCCTAAAGGCTACGGTTCCACCATTAACCCACGCTACTCCAAGCCCTAACGGTTTAACGGGGTTGAGTTCCTCAAGGCGTATAGGCCCCGGTACCGGGTCTATTGGGAACCGCTCCCAAACCACGCCTCCAATAACGGCTTTAACTCCGAATAACGATAACACCCGGCGTAATATAGCGGCCGTAACCGTATCGCCACCGCCACCCATACCTAGAACTAGGCTTACCATACCTTTACGCTTAAGGAGGAAGTCCTCCACGGCTAACACCGTTAACGGTGAACTTAAACTTTAACAGGGCCCCTTTAAGCTTTAAAGCCGCTTAACCCTTCCACCTTCAATTACGTCCTCCTAAGCCGGAATCATAGGGTGAATCGGTAGCTTCAGGATAGATAGATTTTTACGCTTACCTACACACTTAAACGTTGAGGCGTAACTTCTTTGTCCCTCTCCGGCCTCGACACCGGGACGTTATTGGAGGTCCTACGCGAAGCTTACTACGTGGTTGACGGTCTATGGTTTCTATGTACGGAGGAAAGCCACGGTTTTAACGAGGCTTTACGTATAGATCTAAAGGTATGGGAGCGGTACGGTAGGGTTATGGCCCGTAGGGTTAAGCGTAGGCTCCAGGTTCAAGGTAACGATGTACGCGCCATAATAGCTACGCTTAAAGTCTTCTACGATATGGAGGGGTGGACCGTTAACGTCGATAAGGAGGATGAGGATGAAGCCGTTTTAAGCGTTAAGTACTGCCCCTGGTACGACTACTTGGAGAAAGCGCGTAGGAGGGAGGTAGTTAAAGCAGTATGCCCACAAGTATGCCTACTAATCTTTAATAGCTGGGCTAGCGTATTTAATGAGGACGTTAAGGTTGAAGCCTCAGGATCAATACCTAACTGCGTATTCCATTTTAAGCGTAAGTCCAACCCTCCTACTCAACGTTAAAAGGTATTTCTAAAAGCTGTTTAGCCTTCCTAAATCTAGGTTTTTCAAGCCTTATAACCCCTACTTCCCCAGTAGTTTGAGTATGCTCCTTATTGCAGGCGTTAACGTTCCATCCCTCAATAACGAGTATGTTAAGCTCTTTAACGTGCTCCGGCACGGGGAAGAGGTCGTAGATTTCATCACCGAACCTCCCTTCAGCTTCACCCCTAGATAACTTATACATTAATACGGGCGCGTTTTCACGTACCTTCTCGTTCGCTAACTTTTCAATCTCCTTAACTTCATCCTCCGTAGGTTTACGGTCGAACTTAACCGTAAGCCTTCCATGGTTCCCGCTAACATATACGCTAGCGGTCCATTTAGCCCCAAGGACCTTCCTAACGGCGCCTTTCACTACGTGAAGCGCGGTATGAGTCCTAACCTCTACAGCGGACATATCCTTCAACCGTTCGAGGGGCGTCGAGCTTAATAAGGCTTTAGTTCTTAAAGCCGGGCGGCGCAATTATCTAAGTAGCGCGGCGGCTATGATGACGCGTTGGATCTCCGAGGAACCCTCGGTTATCCCTATGCTTTTAGCGTCCCTGTATAGTCGTTCCACCTTGAACTCCTTCGAGTAGCCGTAGCTTCCATGGACCTGTATAGCCATACTTGTAGCCTTCTCAGCTACTTGAGCTACGAATAGCTTAGCCATGGCCGCCTCCTTTATAACCTCTACGCCTTGATCCATGAGCCCCGCGACCCTATAGACTAGCGACCTAGCGGCTTCAATAAGCGTAGCGGCTTCAGCTATTAGCCATTGAATGCTTTGAAACTCGGCTATAGGCTTACCGCGCTGGAAGCGTTGCTTAGCGTACTTTAACGCTTCCTCCAAGGCTGCTTGCGCTACACCGACCCCTTGAGCTGAAAGGGCTACCTTACTATAGGCTATAAGCCTCCTCAACATCCTAAAGCCTTCCCCGCGCCTACCTAGGACGTTCTCTTCACCTACCTTAACGTCGTTTAACGCGAAGCTACCCACCCGTAGCCCCCTAAGCCCCATGAACTCCTCCTCACCTAGCCTTTCAAAACCAGGCTGGCTCGCTTCAACTATGAAGGCGGTAAGCCCTTTAGCCTCCGGGTCCTTAGCGAATACTACCGCTAGATCGGCTATTGGAGCGTTGCAGATCATCTGCTTCATCCCCCTAAGCTTAAAGCCGCCTGATACCGGTTCAGCTACGGTTTCCAGCATCTCCGGGTCGCTACCCGTCGAGGCCTCAGTGAAGGCGAAGCATCCTAATAGCTCCCCCTTAACCATCCTGGTTAGGTATTTTGACTTCTGCTCCTCATCGCCGTACTGGTAGATGGCGTTGGAGGCTGTAAAGTGGGCGCTTACGTGGAGGCTTACCGCCATCGACGCCTTAGCGACCTCCTCCAACGCTAGCATTAAGGCTAGGTAGCCGGCTTCAACCCCGCCATACCTCCTAGGAAACGGGATAGCGTAAAATCCGAGCTCAGCTAAACGCCGTATAAGCCGATCCGGTATATTCGCTGACCTCTCAATCTCCCTTACGAGAGGCTCAACTTCCTCCTTAACGAACCGGTTAGCCGTATCCCTTATTAAAACCTGAGCTTCATTTAACAAACGGGCCACCGTACATGATGGGTTTAAGCGGTTTTAAAAGTGTCTCTCAATCCGTTAGAGCTTCAAGTGAAACTTGGGAAGCAGTATTTCAAGCGGAGACCATATAGGAACGTTTAAGTAGAATGAATGATCACGTCGTTAAAGAGCCTCGGCTTCTTAAGTGGTGTCATAAGGGGTTATACTTTGGCGTTCCTCCAATCGAGGAATACTTTTTGAAGGAGGTTAATTAGATGGATGGTTATTTCTCGGCGCGAAACCTTAAATCGTACATTGAGGTTACAAAGCCTAAAACCGTTTTCCTACTTGCCTACGTAGGTTTTGCAGCCGGTATTGTAGGAGCTAAGGACTTAAGCTCTCTAGAAGCTTCACTTCCGGCTACGTTAGCGGTTATACTGGCCTCCATGGGGGCTAACGCGGTAACTTGCTACATAGATAGGGATATCGACGCCTTAATGGTTAGAACCATGAGGAGGCCGTTGCCAATGGGTAGGATTAAGCCGCCTCAAAGAGCGCTTTACCTAGGTGCTTTATTAATCCTAGCTTCGTTCGCCATCCTACTGGTTAAAGGCTTCCTTTACAGCGTTCTTTGGGCGTCGTTAGGCTTATTTTTAAACGTCATCATGTATAACTCCTACTTAAAGAGGAGGAACCCAGTAAACGTGATAGTGGGTTCACCAGCCGGCGGTACCCCTATAATGGGTGTATGGTCGGCCGTTACTGGTGAAATCGCGTCGATAACGCCGGTGTTAATGGCGGCCTTAGTGGTTTTATGGACGCCTATCCACATATGGAGCTTAGCCGTAAGGTATATTGACGACTATAGGAAGGCTAAGGTCCCCATGCTTCCAGTAGTGATAGGCGTTAAACCCGCCATACGCTGTATAGCGGCTACGTCGATCCTACTGACCCTATTTTCGAGTTGGCTTACTTTCACCGTTATCCTTAACCCTTTACTCTATCTAGCTCCCTTAACCGCTTTAAACGCCGCTTTAATAGCGTTTAGCCTTAAGCTACTGTTAAAGCCTTCAGAGGCTGTTGCTTGGAGGCTGTTTAAACTTACAAGCCCTTACCTTTTCGTGGTCTTCACCCTTATGGCGCTTACCGCTTAAAGCATTCGTCCATACCTTTAACGACGGGGACGGGGAAGAGTTTATTTCCAGTATTTTGGAGGTTCGCTCGGCCTAAGCTTTGTTGACGGTTCGCTTCTTAGCCTCCAAAAGCCTTTACCCGCGTCTTCCAATACTATTTGAAGCTCACTGATCAGTTTATCGTTAATTAAGGCTTCATCCGCTATGGGCGATACTACTAGGTCAGCCGTAGCCTCAACCGTTTCAGCCTCTTCAACCATTAATCGTATAAGGCACCTTCTAGGGTAGATCCACGTCCTTAAGGGTCCGCCCGCAGTCTCATAGGTAGACTCGATCGCGCCCATTGGAGGCCATAAACCTAAAAGCTCAGCAACTCTAATTGGGACGAGTAGTTGAGGGGTTTCAGCCTCATAGCCGCTGTTTAAGAGGGCTGTTAGCTCCAGCCCCCTATCTCCAACCGTAATCTTAACCTTCACTCTTACAGCCACTGGAGACACCTAAGGGTGGAGCCTTAATCCTGCCGATCCGCGTCTTCTTAGCCCTAATTAAGCCGACAAACACCCTAACCAACGATAAACATCCCAAGTTAGAATCCTCCCTCCACCTATATTAGTTTAGCCGAGCCGTAAAGCCTAATACGGATAAAATTTCTATCTTTGAAGCTGTTCCGAGGGATACTCCTTATATAGTTATCGCCGCAGTAAACTGTTTAATCTTCTTCCTTCATCGGCCGCTCTTTAAACCGACTTACCTAGTTTCTTCCCAAACTTTTCAGCCCGCTCGCTGATAGAGATGATAAACTCTATATTCATCCCGTTAACCATTCTTTTACGGGTTCTATGATGGTTTCGGTTCAATGGCTTGGACATGCAGCTTTTAAGATATCGAGCGGACAAACCGCGGTGTACGTGGACCCCTTCCTAACCGGTAACCCGACGGCTACGCTACGCCCTGAGGAGGTTAAGGATGCTAAGCTAATACTCGTAAGCCACGATCACTTCGACCATCTGGGTGATGCTAATAGTATAGCGAAGCGTACTAATGCAGCCGTAGTCGCGGTGCCTGAGGTTGCCGCGGCCTACTTTGAAGGCTTAAAGGCCGTAGCGCCGAATATGGGTAGCTACGTGGACGTGGATGGGGTTAAGGTAGCGCTGGTTCCAGCCTTCCATACGTGTTCTAAGGGCTTCCCAGTGGGCTTCCTGATCAACTTGGATGATAAAACGATCTACCATGCCGGTGATACTTCGCTTTTTGGGGATATGCGGCTTATAGGCGAAGTTTATAGGCCTGATGTAGCCCTTCTACCTATAGGCGGCTACTATACGATGGGCCCCTTAGAGGCAGCGGTAGCCGTAAGCCTTATCAAGGCTAAGGTGGTTATACCGATGCATTACGCCACCTTCCCCGTCCTAGTTAAGGATGCTAAGCCTTTCATCGACGAAGTGGCTAGGAGGAGCCCTGACGTAAGGGTCGTCGTACTTAAGCCTGGAGAAAGCTACGAGCTACCGTAAACCTCCGGGGCTTCACCCTTTAATTTTTTAAGCAGTCCCTCGGTTTAAAGGTTGAAGGAGAGCTATGAGTGTGGTAAGATGATGGCTAAGGCGCTGATAGCACTCTTCTTGATCAGTTTAACCCTTAACGTAGCGTTAATAGGCGCCGTTAACATGCTTTGGCGGGAAAACCTAGAGCTTAAGGCAGTCGTTGATGCTTCGAGCCTTGAATTAGCTAAAGCTAACGAGGAGCTTAGTAGGCGTTTACAAGCTTTAAGCTACGAGTTAAACCTTACAAGGAGGCAGCTTGAATACTATAGGGCGCAGGCTGAATACTATTCATCGCTCGCGGCTAGGCAGGAGGGTGGCGGTAAAAGCGTTACGGGTGAAGGCGTAGTTAACGTGGTGGCTGTAAAGGCGGTTCAAAAGGGCTTCTTCGAGGTTGAGTACGAGGGTGTAGTGATGCTATGTAAGGTTCAACTATTAAACGGTGAGGGGAGGATTCTCGTTAACACTGTTCCAAGGATCGGTATCGACCTTCAAACTAGCGCTAGGACGGCTGTAGCGGTAGCTCAACGTTTAACGGGGGTATCGTTCGCCAACACAGACGTCGTGATCACCATGATCGCTGGGGAGGACGTGGACGTAGTTGATGGTCCAAGCGCCGGCGCCGCTATAACCCTTGCGATTATAGCGGCCGTTCAGAACGTTAAGCTAAACTCTACCGTATTCATAACCGGGACTATAAACCCGGATGGTGCCATCGGGAAGGTCGGCGGCCTAGTTGAAAAAGCGGTAGCCGCGGCTAAAAGCGGCGGAAAGCTATTCCTAGTCCCGAAGGGGCAAAGCGTAGTACCCGTATGGGTTAGGGTTCGACGTCAGTTAACGCCTGGAATAGTAGTGGAGCGTCTTGAGACGCGCGTTATAAGCCTCGAGGACTACTTAAGGAATGAAGGCTACCGGATACACGTAGTAGAGGTGGAGAACGTTTTTCAGGCGTATAAGCTTTTCACCGTTTAAAGTTGAAACGTAGCTTTAAGCGTTAAGCTTAACCTGTTCAAGGCCGCTTGGAACATCACTCTATAGTAGCTAGCTAAGCTAGGTAAGTAAGCTTAGCTTTAAGCGCGTCCTTTAATAGGCCTACGTCTTCTAAACCATTCTACGGTTAGCTTTAAGCCGTCTTCGAGGCTGAACTTAGGCTTATAGTTTAATAGTTTAACGGCCTTAGATATGTCGGCGTAGCTATGCTTTATATCCCCTTTTCGCGGCGGAGCGTAAACAGGTTTAATGGTGTTTCTCCCGACGATCCCTATGAGGGTTTTAGCTAGCTGGTTTACGCTCGTCTGTCTCCCGGTAGCTATGTTTATCGCGTTACCTACGGCTACGCTGCTTTCGAGCGCCGTAACGGTAGCTTCGGCCGCGTCATCCACGTAGGTGAAGTCCCTCGTCTGCGTACCGTCCCCGTATATGATTGGGGGTTCTCCAGCTAGTAGCCTGTTTATGAATATGGTTATTACGCCGCTATAGGGTCCGTAGGTTTGCCTTGGGCCATAGACGTTGAAGTAGCGTAGGGCTACCGCTTCAAGCCCGTAGGCCTTATGGAAGGCTAGGCAGTAGCTTTCAGCTGCTAGTTTTGAAGCGGCGTAGGGTGATATAGGCTTAGCAGGCATATCTTCCTTTTTGGGCAGGGTTTCGGTTTCGCCGTAGATTGATGAGGAGGAGGCGTATATGAAGCGTTTAACCCCGGCGTTAAGGCAGGCTCGTAGTAGGTTGAGGGTTCCGGTGACGTTAACGTCGTGGGTTGCAGCCGGGTCCTCTATGGAGCGTGGAACGCTGGTAAGAGCTGCTTCATGGATCACCGCGTCCACACCTTCCACGGCTTTAGCTACCTCGTTAACATTCCTCACGTCGCCGACGATTAGTTCTACGCGTCCTGCTTCTACGTGATGCTTAATGTTTTCAATACTACCCGTCGATAGATTATCCAGCACCCTTACCTTGAAGCCCCTTTGAACCAGCTTATCAACCACGTGGCTACCTATGAAGCCAGCGCCGCCAGTAACGAGGATTTTCGATAGTTTATGCACCTTCTTAAAGCCCCTACGGGTTGGGGTTAGGTTAGACTATTTAAGTTTTCGGAGCCGGGCTATGAAGTAACCGGGCGTATCGTGTAAGTCAGGGTAAAACCTTTGAAGCTTACCGCTCCAAGCCTCTCCCAGTAGCCCTTTACAGCCCAAGGTTAACGGTTGCTCTTCAAGCTCGACTTTAAAGCTCGTTAGGAAGTACCTTATTACCTCCTCGTTTTCCTGGGGCGTTAACGTGCACGTGGAGTATACTATTACGCCGTTCGGCTTTACTAGTTCGTATGCTGCTTTAAGGAATTGCTTTTGGTATTCGGCGGCTGCTTTAATATGCTTCAAGGTTTTAAGGTCGTAAAGCTTAGGCCTAACGCCTAACGTTGAGCATGGTGGATCTACTAGTACGCGGTCAGCTTTAAGTGATGGGAGGTCTAAGTGTAGGTACCTAGCGTCACGCTGGATCGGGATGACTATGTTAACGCCGAGCCTACGCATATTCCCCTCTAAGCTAGCTAGCCTCCTCCTCGATCTATCCACGGCCACTATTTTACCCTCGTTTTTCATCAGCTGGGCTATATGTGAGGTTTTACCGCCCGGCGCAGCGCACATATCGATTATGGTTTCACCGGGTTTAGGCTCTAGGATACGGCTCGTTAGCATTGCTGGGAGGCTTTGTTCAAACACTAGTCCTTGCTCGTATTCTTCAAGTTCGAGGATTGAAGGGGCCTTGTAGAGCGATAAGACGGTCTTAACCGCTAGCCCCCTCCTACGCGTTAGGATCTCGCTTTCATCCATTTGCGCTACTCCGAAGGCCACTCGATGTCCATACCTATCTGAGACTAGCACTTCATCACCCTTCCCTACGCCGGTGGCTAAGAGTACGCCTGGCGCGTATAGTTGAGCACCTTGCATAACGCTTTCAGCCGCGTATTTATCAGCGACTACAACCTTCTTAGCCTCCGGCAACGTGAACGGCCCCTCGGTTAAGAAGTATATGGATTCCTCGAGCGCTTCATGCTCGTAAGCCGTTAAACCTCGGGATTGTAGCCTACCGATTAAGGCTTCAGGCTTTACGCGTAACGTGTTAACCCTTAACGTATAGCGTCTACAAGGCCTTCCAAGGCTCTTCACGATCTCCACGGCGCGCCCATACCCCCAGGTCTTAATGAAGAGCTCGAAAACCTCGTTTAGGAGGGCCGGGGTAATGGGTTGCCCTCCAACGCCGCTAAGGATTAACGAGCTACGTATAGCCATCCAACCTCCGCTGAAAAACGTATAAGGCCTATCCTATATGATGGCTCGGAGGGTTTTAAGTTGCTTCCTAGATTAAACGGGGAATAGGAGGGCTTCTACGTTTCTTAAGGCTTCTAAACCTCTTACTTCGCGTGGTAGCTGGGTTAGGATTGATACGCCGGGTTGTTTACCGTAGTTCTCCATGAGGATGTCGAGGTATTTACGCTGCATCTTCAAGCGCTTCAGGTGGAAGTCGCAGGTACATACGTCCTCGGGTAGCATGTAGTTAACGAGGATACGGCTTACGTTAATATTGAAGACCTTAAGCTCCCTATATATACGGTCGGTCTGCCTTAACCCTAGGGCTTCGGGTATCGTAACTATGATAGCCTGCGTACCCGGGTCCTTCAACATGCCGAATACGCGTTTAGCTAGTTCCTCCCACCTAGAGATTACCTCGATAGGGTCCCGTTTAACCCTACCTTTAACTAGGACTTCGAGGGCGTGCTTAACCCTAGCGTAAAGCTTAGCCGCTTCACCTAGGTGCCTGTAGAACTTATCCTGAAGCTTAACTAACGATAAGGTTCCACCGGCCGGCGCCGTATCCCATACTATTACGTCGTAGGCTCCACTTTCGTATAGGTCTAGAACGTAGCTTAACGCAAACTCCTCATCTATTCCGGGCGCTCCAGCCACATAGTCTATGATGTCCCTACCGACCGGTAGGAAGCTTGAGATAACCTCGTAAACTTCATCGCCGAAGCGCTTCTTCCACATGTCAACTATGGCTTCATAGTCGAGCTCCACGGCCTCTAAACCCTTAACCCCCTTAACCTCGACGATACGCCCGTAAACCGATTGTTCAAGGATATCCGATAGCGACGGAGTCGGATCACTTGAAAATAGTAACGTCCTAAACCCCTTACCAGCGAAATGTAGTGCCGCCGCCGAGGCACACGTAGTTTTTCCAACCCCGCCCTTACCGCAAAAGAGTAATATTTTAGGCGGGGATCGATCCAGGTAGCTTAACCCTAAGTTCAACCCTCCCCAACCCCTCCTTCAGGGTGGAAGAAGTAGGATTTAGCGGTTTCGGGGAACACGTTAAACGTTCAACCCCGCAACAACGGGTTAAAGGATAGGTTTAACCTCGTTTTCATAAACGCTGAAAATAGCAATACCTTGAATATCCGCGCTTAGATACGACCCCTTCCTCGTAGTTTCATAAGTCCCCGACGCCTTTCGAAACGCTCAAAATGCTTTGTGGCTTAATTCCCAGCTTTACATTAACTCTACATGGGTTAACGTGAGGTATTTAATGTGGGATTGATGAGGGGTACGTAATTAAGCCACAAAGCTCTCAAAATAGATCCCCCAACCGGAGGGTCATCTTAGAGCTTGAAGATAACTACGGTGATTATAGGCTCGTAAGAGCGTATAGGCTAGAATCATTAAGGCCTTAGCGTTCAAGGGGTACGCTACGGGTAAGCCTAGCCTAAAGGGATCATAGGCTATTCAGCCCACGATGCGAAGGGAATAAGAACGTACCTCAAAGGAGGGGTAGAGGCAAACGTAGAGGTTAACCCTAGAAATAAACGTAGATCGAAGCGTGGAAGGCCGCATAGTTTCAACGGCGAAACCCATGGGCGCATGGAGAGTAACGTAGAGAAGTTCTACATCCAGCTAACCGAAGGATTTAGAAGGCTTACTCTAAGATGGGGAAGGCTAGCATTAACCCACTAGGACTCATACAAATAGCCTACGTAATGACATACTAGAGGGACGAGGCCTCTAAAGGAGGTGTTTAAGGTTCGGCCCCGAAACCTTATCGGGGGAGAGAGATTGGCTTCGGACGCGGCAAATTAAGTTTTCCTATGGCCACAAGATAGTACTTTGGGTTTACCGAAAAACTTGTTTTAAACTTTCCCGGTATCCTTTAGATTTTTCAGCGCTCAAGCTAAACCTTAAAACTCATTTAACTTAGTCAAAGCCCTGTGCCTTAAGTTGCCACGTTCCTTAGTTTGATTCGAAACCTTAATAAATTCGTTCCGGACACCATGAAATACTTGGTGTAGGTGGACTATTTGGGTATCACTTACATCGAGGGAAAGGTTAAAGGTCCCCTTGGAGAGGCCGAAGTCAGGCTTTTAGTTAATAGCGGTGCAGCCTACACCGTTCTTCCTGAAAACGTCTGGAAGAAAATCGGGCTTCAGCCTATACGAGAACACGATTTCACTTTAGCCGATGGAACGGTCATAAAGCGGAAGGTTTCAGAATGCTATATTTCGCTCCCCCAAGGTGAGGGGCATACCCCCGTCGTCTTAGGTGAGGCCGACGATCACGCTTTGCTAGGCGTCGTGACATTGGAGATACTAGGCCTAGTCTTTAACCCCTTCAAGCGTACATTACAACCTATGCGAATGCTACTAGTTTAGGTTTAACCGAAAACCTACCCGTACCTTACGCGTTTAAGCTCATAATCATACCGTTGCAGTATACTCGTAACGGTTTCACGCTTAGATACTTATGGTTGGGGAAGATGGCGTCGGCGTTCGCGTGGAGGGCTAAGTCAACCAGTTTAATCGGGAGGCCTGAGATTATTACGCCAGTTTTAACGTGAGGCTCTTTGAAGGCGGGAAGTTCGACGGTACGTGCTCGCGCCTATCAAGCACTATGCGGGCGGTTAAAGGTATGCCGGTAATGCATGGAGCAAACGTAGGATAGAGAGGCTCGTAACTAGAGCTTAGGAGGCGTTCAAAAGACCTACTAGATAGGGCGCGGCCGCCTCATGAGCACTTCCTACGTCAATACTTATTCCTCCTTAAAACTCGGCTAGCTTTCGCCTAGGGTTCTGAGTTAAGTAGAGATAGATAATGTTTCATTACCTCTACTTAACCCTTCCCCCTCGATTAGCTCATCGAGGGCTTTCGGGGAGAACCCTTTCCCCCACATCCTGAGTATGTTAACAGAGGCGGTATCTACATAATCCCTTTAATACTAGGCCTTAAGCATAGCTAACGGTGGACGTAGCCTTCTGCCTCTCCTACTTTCAACGATGGATGCATTGTAGTAATGGGGTTTTGGCTCTATTTATGTTCCCGCCCCTTATTGAACTCCATGTAAACCTTTAAGCTTGGGTTTAGTTGTTCTGACTGGGATAGTTAACGTGTTAAGGTTACTACGAGTGTTAATAGCTAAGGCACTAAGTAGAAGGGTTGGTTTAGCTCATGACGGCGACGTTGACGGAGTGGTATGCGCAACCCTATTCTTTAAGGCCTACCCTAACTCTACGTTCCTCCTAATCGAACCATACGAGGTTAGGTCGAGCTCCCGGTGGAACTGGTTTAACTGGTTTAACTGGGACTACGTAGCCGACCTACCTAAACCGGCTAAGGTGAAGTTGTATGTGGATCACCATCCGACCAATATGGACTCTTCACCCTTTTACGATCCGACGGCTCCTTCAGCCGCTCAATTAGCCATTAAGGCTTTATCGCTTCAAGAGGATATGGAAATGGTTAAACTAGTGGAGTTAGCTAACGAATGCGATACGGCCTCCATTACCTCGCCCGAGGCTTGGGAGTTAAACGATGCGGTTAAAGGCGCTAGGGGGGTTAGAGAAAGGGTTAAACTGGCTAAGTGGCTTTCGAAGGAGGGGTTGAAGGCTTTGGAGCGTCCGGAGGTTAAAGCGTGGATATCGGTTAATAGGGAGAGGCGGAAACGCACCTCCGAGCTAGCCGATAGGATACCGCTTCGAAGCCTAGTTTTCGTTGAGGTGGATGAAGAGGTCGACGCATCGGTAAGGAACCTCACGATAACGCTTGAGAACCGAGGCGTAAACTTCGTCTGCGTCGTTACACCTCATAACGGCCGCTTTAAAGTCCACCTAGGATGTAGGAAGGATAGCGGCTTAGATTGCGCTAAGATAGCGGCTAAACTAGGCGGAGGAGGGCATAGATATGCGGCCGCTTCAACTGTTAACGACTTAAATAAGGCCCTAAGCCTAATACTACAGGAGCTAGGCTTAAAACAAACACCCATCTACAGGGTTTCTAGCCGGGGGGTTAAGGAGGAATATGTAAGCGTGGAAGGAGGCGGGATCCACGTCTAACCTAAGATTCATAGGGATCGTGGATAGGGTAGGCGAGGACTATTCGATAGTAAGGGTTTACGATGAGTATAGCGCCGGCCTTCAAGGCCTTGAAGGCTTCTCCCACCTAATAATCCTCTACTGGTTCCATTTAAGGGATAACGAAGCGGATAGGTCGACGATTAAAGTGGTTCCAAGAAGGCATCCCGGAGCACCGGAGGTAGGAGTTTTCGCTTCGAGAAGCCCTTCAAGGCCTAACCCCATAGGGTTATGCGTCGTTAAACTCTTAAAGCTTAAAGGTTCAACCTTAGCCGTTAAAGGGTTAGACGCGCTACTAGGCTCACCAATTATAGATATTAAGCCTTACAACCCGAAAACCGACGCCTACCCCGACGCCCGTATACCCGAATGGTTAAACGGGAAGCTTTAAGTATAGCTCCTCAACGTAGCTCGATCTAAATAATAGGCCAGTTTGTCCGTCTCTTATAACGTCTTTCACGCCGCCCACGTCCGACGCTATTACCGGCTTCCCCGTAGCCATTGCCTCTAGTATTACGCGTGGTATCCCTTCATATTTCCTGCTCGGCAGGACGAACACGTCGCAAATGTTATAGTATCTGGGTAGTTCGCTGTTAGGTACCTCGCCCGCGAAGATCACTTTCCTACCTTTAACCGACTTTAGTAGCTTTCGCTTGTAGGCCTAATCGCATTTGCCGACCACGAGGAGTACCGCCCCCTCCTTTAGCCTCGAGAAAGCCGAAAACAAGTCCTCCACCCCCTTCTTCTCGTTAACCCCCCCACGTACAGTACGACCTTTTCATCCCGGTCTATCCCTAACTCGTTCTTCAGCGTGCTTTCCTCGCTCGGTTTAAACTTTTCAGTATCCACGGGGTTCCTGATGAAGTATAATTTTCCAGCGTCAAGCACCACGTTGCTTTCATCCTTTACCCGCTTCACCATGCTTTTCGAGTATAGGATTACCGCGTCCGCCTTCACTAGGGCTAGCTTAAGGAGTAGCCTGAAGATCCTGTGTTTAAGCTTATCCAGCACTCGCCTGCTTCGAGGGGCTGAAAATAGCCCCGTCCCACCTAGGGATAGGACTGCCTTTTTCCAAGCACCTTCACCAGCGGTATTAAGGCTAGGTTTTGGGAGCTGAACTGCCTTACGTATACGAGGTCAACCTTAGCCATGAGGGGTGCCGTCGAGGTGGACCTGAGTATTGCGCGCAACTTGGGTATCGACGTGCTTGGTATCTTGACCGCGATGATGCCCTTTTCAAGGCGCGGGCATAAACCTCGGACATTACGTGGAAAAGCCTAGGAGCTAAATCGGCATGCAACTGGTTGATAACGGTAACTATTCACTAGAAAGGCAAGAGCGAATGATTAAAGTAGCTAAATCCCAAAGTTAAGGCCGAAAGTCTACGGGTTTTATAGTTAACGCCTTTTCATAAGCTCAAGAACTTTAGGCGTAGCGGGCCTAGGGAGGCGCATGCTAGATTATAACTTACAGGGTTAACTGCTTCGTTCTAAAATTAACTTATCGTGCAGCGCTTAGGGCTTAATGAAGCAGTACTTAAACTCGTGAGTGGAGGGACGCTTAAGCCGTCTTAGCCGTGAGTGTATGACACGGACCGATTCAACCTACGCGTTAAGCAGGACGTGAGAACAAGGTTCAAATAACCTAAGGCTAATACCCCCTCGTCCGAAGCCGTGCTGAAGGAACAGGAAAAGCTTAAATTCTTAACGTTCAATTAAGAACCGTATGGCTCTTCCATATTTCTTAACGCGTACTGGCTTAATAGAGCTTAAGCTCTTAGCCTTAAGGCGACGGGTCTGGTTCAAGACTTTAAGTAGGGTTAAAAGGTTAATCGTCGACTTAACGTTAGTAGTAGAAAGAGTTAGAAGCCCTCAACCAACCAAAACACTATTTAGCATAGCCGATAAAACTTGGAAATGGTTAAACTCGAGAAAAACCTTTAAGGAAATAGCCTTAGAAACAGAGTTAAGCTACTTCACGGAGTATTGAAGGAGATATGCAACAATATAGCCGTGCGAGTCATGATTGGGTCAAGAGGGGTTGGATCTGCGGTGAGGATAAGCTTTAGGGAAATCCCTCGAAAACACGTAATGGAGAAGGTCCGCGTATGAGGTTGATTAGGGCAAGGATCCTCGCGGAAGGCAGGGTTCAAAGGGTCGGTTACAGGGATTTAGTTCAAAGTATAGCTAGAAGGCTGGGAGTTAAGGGTTACGTGGAAAACTTAAAGGATGGAAGCGTTCAAATCGTTTGTGAGGCCGAAGAAGGGGTTTTAGAGAATTTCGTTAAGGAGATAAAAGTGAAGGAAGACTTCATAGAGGTCGAAGAGGTTAAAATCATTGAAAAATCCGAGGCCACCGGAGAGTTTGAATACTTCGAGATTAAGTATGGCAGGTTGGAGGAAGAACTAGGAGAGAGAATGGGGACAGCCATTGAATACGCTAAGGCCATGAGAAGCGATATTCGAAATATGCATAAGGACCTTAAGGAGGACCTTGGCGGTCTTAAGGAGGACCTTGGCGGTCTACGTACCGAGCTTAGGGATATGCATAAGGACCTTAAAGAGGATTTAAGCGGTTTACGCGGCGATATTCGAAATATGCATAAGGACCTTAAGGAGGACCTTGGCGGTCTTAAGGAGGACCTTGGCGGTCTACGTACCGAGCTTAGGGATATGCATAAGGACCTTAAAGAGGATTTAAGCGGTTTACGCGGCGATATTCGAAATATGCATAAGGACCTTAAGGAGGATTTAAGCGGTTTACGCGGCGATATTCGAAATATGCATAAGGACCTTAAGGAGGATTTAAGCGGTTTACGCGGCGATATTCGAAATATGCATAAGGACCTTAAGGAGGATTTAAGCGGTTTACGCGGCGATATTCGAAATATGCATAAGGACCTTAAGGAGGATTTAAGCGGTTTACGCGGCGATATTCGAAATATGCATAAGGACCTTAAGGAGGACCTTGGCGGTCTTAAGGAGGATCTTGGCGGTCTACGTGTCGACGTTCAAAATATGCGCAAGGATCTGAAGGATGAAGTTGCGGGCGTTCGTGGTGAAGTTAGGGAAATGCGCGTTGACATGAATAGGAGTTTTGAGGAGATGGCTAAGAGGTATGACGCTATATCCTCTGAGCTCGTTAGAACTAGGGAGGAGCTTACGAGGACTGTTAACGGCCTTCTAAAGCTGATAGAGGAGTTCATTCGCGAGAGGCGCAACGCTAACCGTACAGAATCTAAAGGTTCCTAGCAGTTTCCAAATAGTTAACTTTTTATAACACTTTAAAGGCAAGTTTAATGCTTAACTACTCCAATGTACTTTTTGCTTCAGAGAATTTTATGGCTGACCATTTAAACACTAGTGGTGTTGGTATGGCCATCAATGAGGAGAATTTAAGGACTTCAGGGGTGAGTTCAGGGAGCTCGCAAAGAGGGCGGATGAAAACTTCAAGCTCATACTGGGCAGGTATGGGGAGGTATCAAACAGGCTTACGACCATACTTGAGACGCTCGTTAGGGAATCGAGATGGAACCGCTAATCCACTTCTTAGTTCCCTTCGTTGTCTTAGCCCTCCTCGGCGTAGAGCTTAGAAAGGCTTTACCGTACGCGGTTTCAAAGGTTAGCTTCGCCACATATTGTCGGCCTAAGGCTTCTAGGCTTACCGCTTAAAGCCCGTTTAAACTCTTCAATGGATCCGTATAACTCGTCGGCATGTACTAGTATCCATGGGCTCGGGTTTTTAAGCTCACATATAACGATGGTCCTCTTACCTTTCATTTTAGCGTAGAAGAGCTCCATGCAGGTTCCAGCGCTAAGTAATGGGAGGTAGGCTAGTAGGATGTCAGATCGATCTATATCTTCTAGGTCGCGCTTAATAAAGTCTCTCGGCGGTACCTCCTTCCACCAGCCTGGTTCTTCAGCCTTATACAAGACCTTTTCACGTTCCCAAGGATCCACTACTCTATAGCCATGCGCCTCCAGTAGCTTCTTTAACACTTTACGGTATTCCTGTTTATCCTCCACCCCTTGGATGGGACCGGCGATGAAAACCAGCAGGGGTATCACCTCAACACCTTTAACCTATCGTCTAGATTCAAGCTATAAATAATTTTAAGCTTAAAGACGTAGCTCCGCAGGGTATTAGAGAATGAAGCATGGAGAGGCCGTGATAACTTTGGCGGAAGACTTCTTCATTACTTGAACGATGAAACTGCCCTTTTAGACCCGACAATAAAGCGCGGGGCCTTCTTCTATTTTAAGCGCGTTAAGTGGATGTACTGTAACGCGTTATATGGCTATGTTGCAGTGCATGTTGTAAGTGTATAGGCTTTA
>Ga0209080_1000464_pt1 | contig 26804 bp, 24 predicted proteins | sample JNZ110809AmetaG_FD_184123 | JGI IMG/M metagenome (GOLD analysis project Ga0209080, IMG submission 184123) | Hot spring microbial communities from Jinze hot spring, China to study Microbial Dark Matter (Phase II) - JNZ 110809A (SPAdes) (version 3) ...
ATGCAAGCTTGGGGAATCCTCTGGACGTCCTTGGAGATGCGGATGAGAATCGTTACAGGATTGCATTAGAATCTGCTTTGAAAAGCAATATCGTAGATAGTATTATACTCATATTAACACCGCAGGCTATGACGCCATCGGAAGAAGTTGCACGAGTAATCGCTGAAACAGGCAAGACTGCTGAGAAACCTATCCTCGCTTCCTTCATGGGTTTTGATAACGATTCTACACCGATAAGGATTTTACGCGCAGGCAGGATACCGAATTACGATTTCCCAGAGTCGGCAGCACTAGTTCTAAGACGAATGTACGATTACTACTCCGCTTCAAGAAAGCCCGAGGAGCCTATTGCAACAGTAACGGGTGTAGACGATGAAGCAGTCGCTAGAATTATAAGTAGGGCTGAGGCCGAGGGGAGGGTTAGCCTCTCGCAAGAAGAAACTTTTCAAATAGCCTCAGCATACGGCATCCCTGTTCCAAAATCCATACTGGCGAAGAGCGCTAGGGAGGCGTGTGAAATAGCTGAATCCATCGGATACCCCGTTGCCATTAAAGTCGCATCTCCAGACATTCTCCATAAGACGGATATGGGCTGTGTTATTCTAAACGTTAACTCTTGTGAAGAAGTAAGTAGAGCCTACGAATTAGTCGTCAACCGGGCTAGGGTACTCATGCCACAGGCGAGAGTATTAGGAGCAATAGTGCAGAAAATGGTGCCATCGGGTAGGGAAGTCATAATTGGGGCTATTAGAGACCCTCAATTCGGCCCTTTAATGATGTTCGGCTTAGGCGGGATATACGTTAACTTTCTAAGAGACGTCTCATACAGGCTCGCACCATTGACAATATCTGATGCGATGGAGATGATTTCTGAAACAAAGGCCTATACCCTGCTTAAGGGAGTGAGGGGAGAGCCGCCTGCAGACTTTCGCTCACTGGTAGATGTTATGATAAGGATTTCCCAGTTCATGTGCTATTTTAAAGACGTTGTTGAAATGGAGATAAACCCGCTTATGGTCTACGAGGAGGGTAAGGGATGTATGGCAGTAGATATAAAAATGACGCTTGCAAAACATAGAACGGAGGAAAAAGAGAGATGAGAGCAATATACATAGCATCTATCGAAGGTTTTAGCGGGAAAAGCATTCTTACAATATCGCTAGCGCATTTTGCAAAAGAGAAGGGTATGAGAACAGGCTATTTCAAACCGATAAGTATTGGATGTATTCCAGGGTCCAAGGGGGAACTGGTCGATGAAGATACGGAGACGATGATGGAAATACTCGGTTCGGAAAACGCAGCATGTCCAGTTAAGCTTCAAAAGAACTTTATTGACGAATTCGAGGATTCGAAAATAGTGGAAAACATCTTAGAGTCTTACAGAAGGGTCTCATATGGGAAAGACATTATGCTCATAGAGGGGGCGTCCAATCTTTCAACAGGCTCAATATGGGACTGTCACGTTCCTAAACTCGCATCTTTGTTAAATGCAGAATTGTTCCTCATCGCCAAATATGGGGAAGACTCTACTATAGATCAGGTTCTTCAGGCTAGAGATTACTGTAAGCACTGGGGAATAGGGATCTCAGGCCTGGTTCTAAACCGCGTGGCTGAAGATAGAATCGAAAGAACCAGGAGCCTTGTTAAGCCATTATTCGAAAGAGAAGGCTTGAGAGTACTCGGGATCCTACCGGAAGACCGGATACTGGGCTCATTGACGGTGAGGGAGATAAACGAGGCCTTAGGTGGCGAGGTAATAGCCGGCAAGAAGGGTCTTGACAATCTTGTTGAAACATTCCTAATAGGAGCTATGACTCCCGAGAGCGCAATAAAATACTTCAGGAGAGTGAAGAATGAGCTGATAATAACAGGCGGCGATAGGACAGACATAGTCTTGGCCGCGCTTGAAGCAGGAGCCTCTGCATTAATCTTGACTGGAAACCTTTATCCTAGCGTAAAAGTATTGCCGAGAGCAGACGAGCTCGGGATCCCACTAATAGTAGTGCCACAGGACACTTACACTACACTCCAGAACGTGCAGAAGATTGTTGGAAAAATAAAGCCTAGGGACAATGTTAGAATCGAATCCGCCTTGAAGCTTGTGCGAAATAACGTTGATTGGAAGGCAATCTTACAGCTATAGCTTATTCAGCCATTAAAAATCTGAAAAAGTTAGAAAAATTATTCCGCCACCCATATGCATTCTGAATTTAAAAACCTCGCAAAACTCCTTTTTCAAAAAATACCATGGCCTTTCCCTAAACTTTATCAATAGCTATCTAACGGTTTTCACGATGGCTTACCAAAGCAAGAAGAGTCTAATCCTTAACCAGTTATACAGTCAAGCGATGGTAATAATTCTTGCAGCAATAAACACTTACTACCCTGAGTACTTGAACTATACTTTCATAATATTCATAGTGCCATTCTTCATCTTAATGATATTGAGGACTAGGCCAAGTTTTTCAGGAATCCCCCCTCATCAATTGAAGGAGATTAAGGAGAGTAAGAAGATACATGAAGAAGGCGCTTCGGAAGTAATGAGATTAATGTCCCTTGACACTCAGCTTATTGAAGAAATGAAGCCCTTAACGAAGACTTTTTTCATAACCATTTTAACGATGATTTTTATGATCGGCTGGTATTACTTTTACTTTAATTCTGTGAGAACTCTAGTACAAGACCCCTTGCTTACTGGAACCCAGAAGTTTTTAATATTCCTAGCTGGATACGAAGTACCAATTATTCTAATGGTTGCAATAGTCTTAAAGCAAAACAGGCTTTTAAGAGGCTTCCCGCAAATACCCAGGTATTATACTCTTTTTGAGAAAGGGCTTATCGGACAGAATCTGTTCATGAAGTTCCCTTTGCAAGAACATGATATCAGGCTTGATTCGAAAAGGGGATTTGTTGAACTTATTGACAATGCTAAAGGAGGAATGCGGATAAGGCTTTACAGTTCTAAACCTAGGGAGCTTTTCGAATTGATCAAAAACCATGCGTTCAAAGGATGATGAAACAATAGTTAAAGCAACTTATATTCTAAAATGGCGATTTAAAACCATGTTTCTCAAACAACCAATAATAATCCGAAGTATTTTGGCCGGTCTTTACGGGTCCTAACTACTTCTATCGTAAAACCTGCTCCCCTTGCCGTTGCATACACGTCTATCCCACATGCTTCCATTGAGGGCCTTGCAAGTTCAGGATGGATACAATTCCTCAAATTGCATTTTTTACAAAATGGGCATGGCCCAGACGCTAGTCCGAATGCTGAATAATATCCTGAGAGGAAGGCCTCCCTCTCAAGCTCTGCAATTACCCTATGGATGTTTTCCCAATCGGGTTCAAATCGTAAAAGTATCGCTGAAGAATAACCGCTCAGTATTTTCCTCATCTGCTCTGGAGTTGGCGAATACGGAGGGCATGTAAGACGTTTACCATATTCACTGCATCCATATTGGCATTTTAATCTAACCCAATCTCTTATCACTATATCGTTGGCTTTGATAACCTTCGCCTCAGCTGCTCCAAGCCTTATAGCCTTCTGACATAATTCCTCAAGACTCTTAGACAAGGTCATAAATTACAATTCCATAATCAAACTCATATGTCTTTCCATTAAAACCCTTTCATCCTAATGCTGCAATAACCTCCTTAATAAAAAGCATAAATCATCTACATTATCCTCAGAAACTTCTATTATCTTCTCCAACAGAGCTCGATCTTCTAATAAACCCAGTGAATTTCAAGACTCTTTTCAAAGCAACGCATACTCCTATTATTAGCATTAGAGCGAGAAGAATATGAATCTTGGTAAAGTCTTCTCTCCATTCAGCTATAAGCCTTTTCGGAGAATTCATAATAATAGTGCCTGTGGGACTGTGGCTTTCCAAATCGCCTCTCCAACCTGAGAAATAAAACACCATTAGCCCATTATCGATTACGGTAGGGAATATTGAAAAAGATGCATTCACCCCCTCGTCATACCAGCCTGAACCTAAAGCAAAGCCGTAGGGCGAAGAAACATCTAGCAAGTATTGTTTCCTGTATTCAATAATCATTGATATCTTATTCAACGAAATATTAAGCGGTACTCCAACTATTACGAAGCTTAAATTTTCCATAGGAGGGATAAGTATTCCCTTAGTAGTGTTGTAAGAGTATATTATATCCACTAGCTCAAACTTTTTCAGTCTTCTATCTCGACTAAGATATATTGTTTGAGGAAGATTCACTAAAATATTAATTGCAAAATTTTCTAGAGAACACTCGTTTGAACTATTTTTACAGGCTTCTCTTGATATTGTAATATTGAAAAGAACCCTAACTATACTTGAAGAGTTTTCTTCGTTAATCTCCATTTTAACGCCATTAATTGTAGAGAGGGATTCTAAGAGTTCAGATAGATAAATAGGAGAGTACGATTGTAAAAGCTCAGCTATTTTCTTTTCACATATTGGACAAAAATGCATGACGGATATATCCTCCATTACACATTTATGTAATGGGTCAGGATTCCTATTAGGAGGATACTCGTCGGGTAAATTGGCAAAGGAGTGACCAAATTCGTGGAGAAACACACTAATTCCCCAATCAGCCCCTATATAAGAGACAGAGACTGGAGGAGAAGAATCGCCTCCGTACTGCTGGGTTTTAACGAGAACTATAATCTGATCATCTGGGTTTTTCCCATCAAAATCTAATGAGAAGTAGTCTTTTGTTGCTTCTTTAACAAAATCCACAATTCTATAATAGTTTTTAGAATAAACCCGTCTAGATGCTCTGTTAAAACTTATTTGAAAATCTATACTGCAATAAATTACCCACACGTTTATGATGTTTCGATAATCTGAGAAAGGCCTTGTTGAAAGTAATGATTCCCTACATTTTTCTACAATATGCTTGAAGGCTTCTATTTCACTCCAGCTAAAGTTAGCTGGAATAAAGATAATGTCAAGGCCGCGGTAAGGGGGAATATTAAGCTCTAAAGATTGAAGAGTATAGTTACCATACTTGTTCTCGCTCGTTACGTAGAGATGTTTTAAGAAAAATTCGTTGCAGTCTTTAAACTCAGGTTTAATCATAACGTACGGAGTTAAAAACGTAATCAACAGCAGGAAGATTATGCTCTTCTTCAAGATTCCAACCTCCACCTTACAATTTCACTGATTCAATTTTCTGATTTAAAAAAGTTTTAAAGTTTGATTAATGAAAATAAAATAATGCATTAACAATTGATGATATCCTTCCTTAAGACAACCATTTCTTGAGGTCAGTGTCTCCACCAATGGAACTGTAGAATCTCCTTAGCCTTCCGATCAACTTGGTTACCCTCGCTTTCGAAAACCCTTTTTCAACGTGAAGGAAATTCATCAATCCTTCTTCATCCGGCTCTGTATAACTCGTATTATATTCTTCTTTAACTTTGGGATATAGGAATATCCTTCTAACCTCCTCGTAGTTGTCAGGAGGCTTCAAAACCCTTTCAGGTATTTCCTCTATTTTCCCGTATTTCCTTATTAATTGGAGGGCTTTCTTCGGCCCTATGCCTTTAACACCTTCATTAAAGTCTGTTCCAACGAGTATAGCGATGTCGATTAGTTGCTCTCGAGTAATACCCAATCTGTCTAAAACTTCTTCAGCATCTATCAGCTCAGGCTTCAAAACTTTCGAGTAGCCTTTACTTGGTAGGAATTCAGTGCTCCGTATAGCCAGATTCCTAACAAGCCGGGGGGAACCGTATAATAGGGTATCGTAGTCTCTTCCCGCAACAGCATAGGCATCGCCCTTCTTAACAATGAATGCTGCTTGAGCCTCAGCATCCGATGGTGCTTCAACAAACGGGAGGCCCATTAGCCTTAGTAGAACCTTAGTATCTTCAATCATAACATTCGTCAGCCTCGTTGAAGAGACTGCTTTTGAAAAAGCCTCTGCAAGCCTACCCTCTTTCAACGCCAGCCTCCATTCAGCTAAGGCCTTTTCCCTCCTTAGCCTTCTCTCTTCTAGCTCTTTCAGCTTAAGCGGGGCGGGTCTTCCATCAAATACGAATATGAACTTCATACTATAATCGCACAGTAGCCTCGTGACTCTGAAGGCAAATCCTATGAGGTGAGATGTGACATTACCCTGAGAATCGGTGAAAAACGACCCATCGGGCTTACGTATTAATGCGAGAAACTGGTAGAGCATCTGACTAGCGTCGACTGCGAAGCTTTTCCCTCTGAAGCTTTCAAGACGCATCGGTTTTCTGAAGATTATGGGTGTTAGATTAACTCCCATCTAGATCCTAAACAACTTATTTGACTCCGCGACATTTATGGTTTTCAACCACATTTAAAGAATATACGTCGCTTTCAATATCGAAACCCTTATCCCTAGGGACATATGTTGTCTCAGAGCTTTTATTTTTCTCTAAATCACTTTAGTCTGAAGTACTTTTTATGACAATTTTTTCAGTCCGTTTAAGAAACGGCTTAAGCCTCTGCAAGCCTACCCTCTTTCAACACCAGACTCATGATCAGAAAAGAGTATTAGGAAGAATCTAAGGATTGGCCCTTTATCTAACAATCTGGATTCTCTACTTTTTCATGCAACTGGAGAACTTGCATAATTGTTAGTGGCTTTAACTAACAAAAGACTTATAAGTATAGCGAATTATGGAAAAATCGAAAGGGATGAGGAAAAATGAAGGGTTTAAGACATTTCTTAAACCCCTCAAAAAATCTTCATTCCTAGGAGGAAAATAATTGATGAGGTGAATTGTTTTGAAGAACATTTATTTGAAAAACAGCCCACTATATTTCTCACTATGCCTAATACTATTCCTAATATCGGCTTCAGAAAACAACACTATTCTTAGAATAACTCCTGAAACTACTGTATACGACTTTATAGAGCATGCTTCTGAAGCCCAGTGGAGCAGCGGGGCAGGGGCTTTACCTTTTCCCGGAGACCCCTCGGACAATAGAGGGTTTGCACGCTACGTTTATAACGCGCTTTTAGAAGATGAAACGAGATGGAGCAGGGTTCTTGAGACTCATCCTGAGTGGAAAAGTGAAGGCTGGATAATGGGGGTTTACCCACAACAGACAGTTAAACCGAATACTCGGCTAATTGTTAAAGTGGGTTTTCTATCGGGCGCAACCGGTACAGACGGGGTGAGGTTTGATGTTTACTTTGATGAGTATACTGGTGGGACCCCTATAAGGCACCTCATCTTAAGGCAATACGCTACTCTAGACGGTAAACTGGATACTTTAACAAAAGACTTAAGCTCTATTGCCGGTAAGAGCGGTAATTTCATTTTATACGTTATTGCGGGTAAGACTTCGAATAGGGATTGGGCCGTTTGGGCAGAGGCTAAGATAGAGGCAATACTCATGCCAGACCTAGTTATAACAGACATATGGGAGAGTAATAGTCTGATTCATTACAAGATAAAGAATGTCGGCGATGCTGCCGCATTATCAAAGGGCTTTCGGAATTGTCTATTAATAGATGGGAAGCATGTGACGACTCATGTGATTACGCAAACACTACAACCCGGGCAGGAGGTGGAGGGGGTATTTGACTATGTTTGGCAACCGGCTCCCGGAGAGCATTTTGTCAAAGTCTGCGCTGACTGTATGCAAAACGTCCAAGAATCCAATGAGGAAAACAATTGTCTTGAGGAGAAATGGCTTAAGGAGAACCTGCCAGACCTGATAATCATCGATATAAAATGCGATAGGGACAAAAATCTAATAGGGTATGTAATAAAGAATGTTGGAAGCGAAGTCGCGAAGGGGAACCATAGCACAGTGCTCTACGTGGATGGCATTATGATCACCCATGATTTGGTCGGGGTTGACCTTAAGCCTGGGGAAACGTTTGAATCCTGGTTTGAGGATTACGAATGGCCAGAGTGCCGTAACATCACGGTGAAGGTCCGCGCTGACGACTTCGACCAAGTTGGGGAGTCTAATGAGTTTAATAATGCTCTGGAAAAAATATGCGTTTCCTATCCCATTCCGATAAGGATTGTATCGGGACCGAACGTAGTGAACATAACTCAAGACTCCGCTACCATAATTTGGACTACGAATAAAAAGAGCTATGGTTACGTTGAATATAGTGAGCGCTCTTCAGGAGGATGGGATACGATCAATGATTTTAACAAGGTTGAGGAACACGTGGTTAAGATTACAGGCTTAAAGCCGAGGACAACATACATGTTTATAGTGTCCTCAAAGGATAGCTGCGGAAACATTGTTACAACGAACAGAACCATGGTATTTGAAACAGCACCTCCTCCAGACGATAGGAAGCCGTGGGTTAGACTCATAATTCCAGATACGCTTCGTTTTAGCGTTGACGTTATGGCTGAGGCCGGTGATGACGTTGGCGTGGAAGGCGTATCTTTCCTCGTAGACGGGGTTGTTAAGTTCATGGCTTTATCCCCACCGCGCACACAGGGACGCTATGTTTGGGCTTGTGACACAAGGCTTTTGCCCAATGGCCCCCACGTTTTTAGCGTAGTAGCATTTGACGCAGCCGGAAACACGGCTACGGATGCTAGAAACGTAACGATTGAGAACCCTATGGCGGATTTAGAACCACCAATAGTGAGAATAGTTAAGCCAAATAGATCAGAGGTAAATGGTCTCGTTCAAATAGAAGCAGTAATTCAAGATTTGTCGCTGTCAGCAACGTACATGGCTGGCCTCAGGAGAGCTGAGGTTTACATAGATAATGTCCTAGTAAAAAGGTGGGAATATGCTTCATTTGATTTAGGTCCTTTCGGGAGAAGGGTTTTTCCAGAAGGGCTTGATCGGCTCGCCAGGCTATATGCGCCTACCAACTTAACGTTGACATATCTTTGGGATACAACTGGCCTCGAGCCACTCTCGGAACATACGATAGAAGTTAAAGCATGGGACTATTCTGACAACCTGGGTAAAGATAGCAAGAGGGTTCACATTGGGCTTCGAGATGTTAAAATTGGTCAACTTGGCCCTCTTACACCCATCATCGTTAATGTTGATGTCACGAGAGAAGTTAGACGTAGTACCCCCACTACATATCTTGTAACACTAACAGTAAAAAATACGGGGACAGTGACTCTATGCGATATCGGTTTAGTTGATTACGCTACTGGATTTCAAGCAATCCCCCTAGGATCTGATTTACAGACTATAAATGTACACTTCGAACCAGGCGTTGGGACAAGTGTTATTAGTTTCTCCTCATCAGAAACACTATTGCCCGGACGAGTTGTAACATTTCAGTACGAAGCAGTACCCATATTAAGTGAGCCCCTCATACCAGAAGACCACTACATTTTCGGCCTACACCCTGGCCACATACGACCTGCCGTGAGCTTCTCTTACAACGGCACATATTATCGTCGAGAATTTGAGCTAATGCATCATCCTGAAGACCTATCATCAGCCTTCGGAAGCGCAGATTATATAATTATTACTAGTCCTACTCCGTTGTTTGAGCATAACCAGAATAATGGAGAGAGTGTAGACTCTCTTCTTATTAAGATGGCTGAATTAGCTAAGATTAGAAATGGAGTTCTAGGATACTTGTTAGGATTGACAAGAACGCCGGAAAGAATTAAAGAACTTATCTCACCCTCAGGAGGATGGGCTAGGAAGCTTTCTCCAGTTTTCATGAACCCGAATCCGGAAAGGAATAGGGACGCATATGTTCTAATCGTGGGAGAAACAGAAATAGTCCCCTCGGTCGCAATGCCTTATAGGAAGCAGGATGGCAGTATCGTTTACATAGACCTTTGCGACCAGTACTATAGCGATGTTGACGGAGACTGGCGTCCAGAACTCATAGTGGGAAGAATTATTGGCAATAGTGCAGGAGATTTGATAATCTCAATACAATCGAGTATTGATGTAGCGCACGCTCATGGTTTCAATATAGCACTAGGCGCTAGCGGATATGAGGACGATGGCGCTACAGCCAATGTTATTAATGATGTTACTAATGCTGTTCAAGATATTCAAAATAAGATAACAGGGATTCAGACAAAAACGCTTCATTGGGCTGAACTTGAAATAGAAGAGCACGATATTGAATTTAATGAGCATGATGCTTTTGTATTGGGCGATGTCAATGATGATGGCATTGATGAAATAATCGTTGCCAGCGATGAACAGCATGTTATTCGCATCTACGAACCCTCTGGCCGATTGATTAGACAATTTCCCTGTAGCTTTGCTCGTTCCCATAATCTTCTTATGGTGCGAGGTTTAAATATAGTAATTGCAAGACAGGGCCAGATAGATCCTTATAACGCATATGGTGGTTCTGGGCTTCTGAGGTATAATTTAATAGGAAGTTATGATCAGATCGCAGCCGGAGACGTTCTGCCAGAAGAAGATGAAACGAATGACGAGATAGTCATAATAGATGATAACCTTGTAACAATATACTCGCATGTATTTGAGGGAGGAACACGTACGCTGAGATTGAAATGCACTTTCACAATTAACTTCTCTATTACTAGCCACGATGTTCTTGCTGTGGGTGACGTTAGGCCCGATTTAAGTGGAGATGAAATAGTAATAATAAGAAATGAAGATAAAAAGATTTACATATACTCTGTACCACCATCCTCTAATGGCAGGGTTGATCCATGGAAAGAAGTGGTAGGTACATTTAATCGTGATAATAAAGATCCACTTCGATATAATCCCAATAATGGTTTCGCTATAGGAGATGTTGATAAAGACGGGGATGACGATATAATAGTTATTTGCAATGAAGATAAAAGGATTTACAGATATTTCTGGAATGGTACGGATTGGTGTAGAGATTCCATGAAAAGCAGTCTCTTAGACAGATGGTTTTCCAGCGCAGATCAAGACAGCCTCGCCATAGGAAGGGTCATTCCCAATGAAAACCCGAAGATAACGATAGCAAGACCTAACGGTAAAGTCATATTTCTCGCGTCGACATTTGATGATGCTGATAGATTGGCAAATAAGCGTGTGAAAACGCATGCGCACACTGCTAGTTTCATCGTAATCTTTGGACATGGAAATCCACAAGCAGCAAGCCCATTCTTAAAGAAATATGAAAATGAATGGGGCGAATTTGTTCAACATCCGTTTATATTCGCCGTTTCTTGCATAGCAGGAAACTATGAGGATATAAAGGATGATAATCTTGGAGAAGCATTCTTTAAGCATGGTGCAGGCGTTTACATAGGAGCTACTGAGTTGGTATACTGTTGTGAAGGCAGTAACGTGATTAAAGAGTACTTTGAGAAGTGGGATATTGAAAACGTGAATGCAGGCAAGGCATTTACGCTCTATGAGAGATATCACAGAAGCGAATATTGGGCCAAAGTGTATAATTACTATGGGGATCCAAAATTTCCAATGGCAGCGTTAACAATAACGGGAGGATGAAAAAATGGGCAATAGTTTACTCTCCAAGTCCTTTCCCTTGATTCTATCTTTAATAATCTTGCTAGCAAGCATCAGTCCACCAGTTCTGGGCGAGGTACCGCGATCGTTAATAGCTATCGACATTCCAGATTATACTGTTAAGAAGGTCGATGGATGGGATTATGTGGACATTCCTGGAGGTAGTACACTTCTCGTAGTTGGTAAGCCTAGAGTTCCTTTCTACTCAGTATCGGTTGAATACCCAGTAGGGTATAGGGTTCAGTCTGTGACTTTAAAACAAAAGTCCGAACCCATAATTGCGACTGGCCTCAATCTCTCAACGGTTATTGAAGTGCCTTTGGCCACCACTGATGGTTCCCAGAAAAATGGAAGCAATACTGATTGGTATCCTGAAAAGGATTTCAATTGGCGAGTTGCCCTAGATTTAGACGGTAGCAGTACCTTAATCATAGATGTTTTCCCGTTCAAATATAATCCTAGAACAAGAGAGGCAAGATTCTATAAACATTATGAGTTTAAGGTAACCTATGTATTCTCAAACGTGTCGATAAAAGAATTATCTACGGATAAAATGTTTTATGACCTTGGAGAAGAGGTTAGGATTGACGTTTTACTCAATAATTCTGGCGAAGCAAAAGACATTGTTGTCACCAGCTTAGTAAAGCTATATGGTTCCAATGAAATAATTGACAGCTTACCATTGAGAACACTCCATAAAGTAAATGGAGAAGCATCATTCTCAACCTTCTGGAACAGCGAAGGATTTCCTCCAGGATATTATTATATAGATGTTATGTTAAACGATACCCTAGGGAATTGGCTTGATAGAAGGACATGTACATTCCGACTTGGCAGATCTATGATAAACGTTACCAGTTTCAGCGTTGAGCCCCAATACTTTAAGATAGGTGATCAAGTGAAGATTTCGCTCGAAGCTCTTAATACTGGCTCAACAACTCTTGATGGAAGATGCATCTTTATGATAAAAAGTGAAAACGGTACGATTTGGGATTCTTATCAAAACTTCTCGTCTCTCGCTCCGAAAGCTTCACTTAAGTTTACTTCTACATGGAACTCCTCCTCAGCTAAGAAAAGCGCTTTATACTACGTTATCGGCTATGTTTCCTATGAGAGTCAAACAACTCCACCCATGGTAATCATGATAAGCACTAACCGTTTGCCCATGGCAAAATTCAGCTACACGCCTACTAAGGTAGGCTTATGCGAAGAAGTGACATTTGACGCCTCAGCTTCAAGCGACCCTGATGGAAGCATATCCTCATACAAATGGGAGTTTGGAGACGGTGGGGAGGCTTCAGGCGTTAACGTGAAGCATTCTTACCATGGGCTTGGAGATTACTTGGTCACTTTGACAGTTACCGACAACGAGGGAGCGAGAAATTCCACTGTAAAGCTCATCAGTGTTGTGATGATGTATACTCTGAACGTTTCCTCTAACATCGGAGTCGATATACCTGGCTCAGGTAAGTACAAGGAGGAGGACGAGGTAATCCTGGTCGCACCATCTTCGGTGAACATGCCTGGGTTGCTTGGCTTTTTAGGCGCCAGGTATGTGTTTAAACAATGGACTGGTTTCATGAACTCTACGAATAACTCTGTTAAGCTCGTATTCACAGGGTATGAGTCGAGACTGGATATGCTGGCTGTGTATTCTGAGGACTATACTATGATGATGGTTACGTTAGGGATTATGTCTGTAGTGATTATTGTAGTGGCTACACTCTCATTACATAGAAGAAGAGGCAAGAAACATCCTCCTCCATCTTAATCGTCTCCTTCTATTTCCATGTAATACCGTATTTCCTCTGTATTTTTCTCATTCTCTTAAGAGATACTTACTCAAAAGGTCTGTGGCTTTTTCCAAAAAGTTTAAATAATGGAATATAATTATTTTTTCCATGGTAGAAGCTGTTACAATGGATGGGCAGGGTAGGATCTACCTGCCAGCCAGTATACGACAGAAGGTTAAGAGTGATCGTTTCATAGTTGAGGTCAAGGGGGATACTGTAATCCTTAAGCCCTTTCGCCCTTCTATAGAGAAGTTTTACGGCATAGCTAAACCTGCGAAGTTTGTTTCAGCCGAGGAGATCGATGAGGCTGTTAAAGATGAGACGGAGAAAGCCCTTAGAAAAGACATACATCGACGTTAACGTTCTCTACTATTATCTCACAGCCAGCGAAGAGCATGGGGAGAAATCCAAGGATTATATCAGTGCTTACAGTGGTAGACTTGTCACTTCCACCTTGACAATATGGATTCTCCATGTTCTCACGCAGCTGGAGAACTTGACAAGCATTATGGAGGAAATAGGAGTAGAGCTAGTCCCGTTAACTGTACACATATTGTTTGAAGCTGAGAGGCTGAAGAAACCAAGAGAACTTGAGGACAGGATACACTTATCAACCATGAACTATTTAGGTATTAAGAGAATAATATCGAATGATCGTGATTTCGACCTCCCAGGTATAGAGAGATTGTTCTAGCTTAAGGATTAGGTTCTTGTCAAGTAATTTTTACCAAACATTCAAGGTGAAATTGTATATAATCTGAACTTTCCCTACAACGTTAAGTTGATGCCCAGATCAGACGGGTGCAAGGAAGATGCTTCACCAGTCCAAGCTGGAGAATACAAGCCATCTATTCTGAGGAATACATCTTGGTTATAACCATAGTAGGGGCTATATCATTATATTTTATTACCGATTGCTTTATTCTCATTGCACAGTAGGGGTAAGCTGTCTTCTGTACCTTCACCACCTTCCGTTTCTGCATGATAGCACCTATGTTTCCCATTATCCTTAGGAACAAGATTTATTAATTCGAAAATATTTTTATTTTCGGCATATCTGAAAAATGATAAAAAGTCAAGTAGGTTCGAAAGGAGAACTCTTTCCACCAAAAAAGATTAGAGAAAAACTAGGACTTCATCCTCATACTAAGGTTATTTATAAGGTGGAGGGGAACAGGCTCATAGTTGAGCCTATTCCAAATCTTGATGAGGTTTTAAAAGAAAAACCGTCTGTTGAGATCACCCTTGAGGAATTCCATGAATTCAGAAAGGAATTGTCTCAGAGGGCGGAGTCTTGAAAATACTGTTGGATACGACGTATCTTTTACCAGCAATAGGCATATATTTCAAGGAATTTCCAAACGATACTCTGATTAGATTAAGACATAGGGAGAACCAATTATTCATAAGCGAAATAAGCATCTTCGAGCTTTCAGCTAAAGGTGCTAAATACGTTAGTGCAGGAAAGCTCTCTGTTGAGAGAGTGGTTAGAGGTAATAAGAGCTATAGTCTTTGACGAAAATATAACAAAAATATCTATTCATGAGGACAACGTTCTATTAACAGCTTGTAGGCTCAGAAGTTTGCTTAACGACTTCATAGACTGTCTGATACTTTCATCAGCCCTAAGCCAATGCGATATCTTGATAAGCGAAGACACTGATATACGAAACCTGAGGGAGAGTAGAGAATTTCAAGATTTATTGAAAACGATAAATCCTGGATTTAAAATCCATAATTTGGCTGAAATAGTCAGAGTATGATTTGCCGTAAAGCAGCATGTTTTGTTTAAATCGCCGTGTTTATGATAGTTTTAGAAGATACGGATTCAAAAGTTATATTGGGGAGTGTATCACATATCTACATTGACTGAGGAGTATAGACTCAGAACTCCCATCAAAAAAGAAGAGGTTGCTAAGCTTAAAGCCGGAGACATTTTATATGTTAGTGGAGAAATTTTTACAAGCAGAGATAGGACTCAACAATTAATACTTAAGAATAAAGGGGCGCTACCTTTCTCATTGCAGGGGTTAATAGAGTATCATGCTGGGCCAATAGTTAGGAGGAGAAACTCTCAATGGGAAATTGTCTCCCTCGGTCCGACGACGAGCTTTAGGATGGAATCTAGTGAATACGATTTCATAAAAGAGACAGGTATTGCAGGTGTAATTGGGAAAGGCGGAATGGGAGAGAAGACTAGAAAAGCGTGCAGGGAGTTTAATGCTTTCTACGGCGTACTTCCAGGCGGAGCTGCAGCATTATTATCCAAGAAGGTTGAGAAAATTCTAGGGGTGTATTGGCTTGAAGAACTCGGTGTTCCTGAAGCGATGTGGCACCTAAGGGTCCAAGACTTGGGCCCGATAATCGTTGCTATAGACAGCTTTGGGAATGACATCTACGATTCTCTAAGGAAAAGAGTTAACGAGAATCTTTCAAGGCTTTTAAAGGAGGTCTAGCAAATGGATATCTTGGAGCTCAGGAAGCATATAGTTGAGGCGATAAGGGTTTGTGAGACAAGGCTTCCGGAAGATGTTAAAAAGGCTTTGAGAAAAGCGTATGACGAGGAGGATAATCCGCTTCCGAAAAAGATTATAGGGATACTTCTGGAAAATGTTGAAATCGCTGAGAAAGAAAAGAGGCCGATATGCCAAGACACTGGAACCCTGACTTTCTATGTTAAAAGAGGAGGTTGGAGTGAGGAGGAGCTTCAGAAAGCCATTAACGAGGCTGTTAAGGAAGCAAGTGTAGAAATACCGTTGAGACCCAATGCAATAGACTTCGTATCTGGAATAAACTCTGGAAACAATACTGGCAGGTTTATTCCGTGGATCGTCTGGGAGCCCGGTGGGGAGAACTTGGAGATTACCGTAGTTGCCAAGGGGGGAGGTTCTGAAGCGGCTTCAAGCCTAAGGGTTCTACCCGCCACTGCAGGCAGGAAGGAGATTTTCAGAACGGTGTTAGAGAGTGTTGCGCAAGCTGGAGCCAAACCCTGTCCTCCAATCATACTCGGAGTCGGCATTGGGCCCTCTTCAGAAATAGCCCTCGACCTGGCTAAGAAGGCCCTTTATCTTAGGCCTCTGGGAGAAAGACACGAGAATAGTATTATCGCAGAAATGGAGAGCGAGCTTTTAAGAATGGTTAATAGACTTGACATAGGTGTTCACGGCTTCGGTGGCTTAACGGCTCTTGATGTCCACATTGAATATGCTTCTATCCACCCGTCTTCCATGGCTGTAGGAGTAGTTGCAAGCTGCTGGGTTCTAAGGAGGGCCGTGTTAAAAGTTAATGGGAATTCTACAGTTATCGTGAGCCATAATACTCAGCCGTTTAAACCTAAACTCTAGCAATAATCTACTAGACTGTTTTTCCAGACTCTATTACGAATTTGCAAAGCTTATCTCCCTTGGCTATGCACTCAGTCTCAATAACGTTAACGTTCTTACCGTATAATTGCTGGAATATGCCTGCTAAATACCCTCTGAAAAACTGGCTTATTGGCCTATCATGATTATCCCTGAAAGGCAGGCATTCAAACAGATCTTGAGCAAGCACGACAACACTCTTGTTATTAAACTCTTCAAGCCTAGCAATACACCATCCTTTTGCAGACCTTTCTGCAAGAATTATTTTTACTGCTGTCTGCTTGTCTACGCGGTACTTGCTTACTACTGATTTGAACTTGCTCTCACCCATTCCAAGACCCATCTCGTAAAGTATTACTGCTGCGCCTGTCCCGAATTTCTCGTACAATCTCTTCAATATTGCTCCAAAACTCTCTACTCTAAGGGTGAAGCTCCTCTCACCACCAACCATCAAGGGGAAGAATAACTCATCTATAATTATACCATTGAGAACATTATCTGAAAACCTAACTTCTAAAACTCCATCAATACTCTTTATATCTTCGATTATCTCATTTAAGCTCTCATTCGACTCAGAAATGTCGATTAAAGCTCCTTTAATTATTTCATCTTTCTCCAAGTCTAAGTTAATAAAGCCTGAAAGCTCTACTACTTTTTTATCATGAAGCAAATTTACAATATTTTTCAAACTCTTCCTTTTTGCTCTTACATATAACTCGCCCAGTCTTGATCTAGGAAGATATGCTTCACATAAAACGTATTTGGGAATGTTTTCTCCATCTGGTTCTCTACTAATCCTTATTAAGTTCCTCATTTTTATCGATATTAAGAAAAGTTTTACTTTTTAAAACTTTATTGTTAGTGGTTTAATCAAAAAGTTATATATTTATGATAATTTTTTGCGTAAGTTTTGTAAGTTAATTTAATGGCTTCAGAAAAAATTGAAAACGTTTTAGAATAGTTTAGGTAAGTTCATTTAGTTTTACACCCATACTTTTCCCAATGCGTTATCTCTTCAAGTGGCCTTCTGCTCCTACTGGGCTTCTCATCAGGGTAACCCAATGAGACGGTGCATAAAACTCTGAGCTTATCGGGTATTTCAAGCAGTTTCTTTATGGGCTCTTCGAAGGGCGTGTTTATCACTCCCATCCAACACGTTCCTAAACCGAGGGAATGTGCCGCAAGCAGGAAATTCTGCACCGCTACAGCAACATCACCATGATACCAGTTTTCACTCTTAGAAGGGTCGGCTATGAAAACTACTACAACCGGGCTTTCAGCCATAAACCTTCCATATCTATGTATTTCGGCAAGCTTTCTCCGGGTTTCAGCATTCTTAACCACGAGAAACTCCCAGGGTTGAGAATTATTGGCTGAAGGAGCCCATCTCGCAGCATCTAAACACTCTACTATCTTATCTTCCTCAACCGGTATTGGCTTATACTTCCTTATGCTCCTCCTGGTTTTAATTGCTTCAATCACATCCATTACGACTCACCGGTTAATGGGTAAGCTTTTTCCTACTAATACGTTTTACTGAAACTCTTGAGACAAACAAAACGTAATGAAACTTGAAGAGGGGTCGTGTAGCTGGAATTCTCTAAGAGCTGATTTACGGGAATCGTCGCTATACTCCTACTTCGAAGCTCCAATCTTCAATATTTCCACAGACTTCTTTAAGTATTCTTAAAGATTCCTCCCTTTTTAACGCCAGGAAGAAAGCTGCAATGTGCTTACAAAATTGTTTTTGTTCTATTCTCTTAGCCCAATCATCACAATTATGTCTAATTATTTTCTCCGTCATATCGATAATTACACTATACTCTTTCACCCTGGCTTTAACAATATTACTACTGAATTCTTCAATCACCACTTTATCAACAAGTTCTCTAGCCCTTTCGAATCTTCCTCCCTCTAGGAAAGCGGAGACCAGTGTTTCCACGTTGTCGCCACTAGTTGATAGAGCTTCTTTAATCCTGCTAACTGTTTTCTTTAAACCTTCTTCAGTAAAGTAACTGAGTATCTTGTTTAAAGCAGTTTCTTGATGCTTTTCAATCATACCCATTATTTTCATCATTTGGAGAGCATTCTTTACGGCATATCCTCTGAAATGATTGTTAAAGTAGACATAAACCTTTTTAGAATTCTTAGATAATTCCTCAAGTTTACCCTTCCATTCCTTAAGCTCCTCGATTCTGTAATCGTAATAATACCATGGTCTACTTCCCCTACCGTGAAACCTTACATAGGAGAATTCTCCAGTGACTTTAAGCACAACAGGTAAAAGGGGCTCATCTACAATACAGTATCCAACATTATTACTTGAAAGCAAGTTGAAGACCTCCTCTTTCATCCAGCTTGGATCTCTGAATTCAACAACAAAATCATAGCCATCGGGAAGGCTTTCTAAGAATTCTCTAAACCCTTCAAATGCCTCAATCGGCTTTGGGGGGAGTTGGAAGAGTATTGGACCTAGCTTATTAGTATTCTTAAGAGGGAGAAGCGTATCTAGGAATATTTTCAAGTCTCTCATAGCACCCCTCTCTAAATCCATGAGTTTAACGTGAGTTACTGTTTTAGGAACCTTTAACGAGAACACGAAGTCTTTCGGCGAAGCCCTCGCGATAGTTTGTATGAAGCTTCTAGAAGGCTGTTTGTAGAAGGAAGAGTCTATTTCAACGGTCTTGAAAATGCTCGCGTACTGCTGGAACATCTTATCGCTGCTCGTGTAGAAGACGTTGAGCCAATCCTTGTAGCTCCAGCCCGATGTCCCTATGAATATGTTACTCAAACTTCGTGAAAAACACTGAGAGATTAGTGATAAACTTTTAGTTGGAAGTAATACTCAGTAAAATCTGACTGAAAAAAGATAATCTTAACGGGAAGCTTATTACTATAGTTCCACATCCAGTACTTATAGATTTCTTATGTTTCTTTTAGAGTATATGAAGAGCTTGGCTTCGATGATGCTGAAGACAGAGTTGAGAAACTCGTAGAATGGCTTTACAGGTCTCCTAACTTCATTATAGCTGAGTTTTTCCCTAGAAACGGCTACTTTAACGGGAGGATAAAGTACGGTTTGGCTTTAACCGATGCCTATGTTCTTGCCTCTTCAAAAATCTACTAGGCTAAAGCCCTTTTTAGAGCAGGAGAGGCCGAGTTTAAAAAGGAGTTTGAAGAATCGAGCACGGGGAGTATAACATATTGTTTCACTAAAACTTAGCAATCGGCTTTTTACTGGGTTTAATAAAACAGGCTATAGGGCTATTTCGCAACTTGAACTATGAACCTGCAGGAAGAGTCCCCCTTGGCTATGCACTCCGTCTCAATAACGTTAACGTTCTTACCGTATAATTGCTGGAATACGCCTGCTAAATAACCTCTGAAAAACTGGCTTATTGGCCTCTCCTGATTATCTCTAAATGGAAGACATTCGAAAAGCTCCTTTGCTACAATTACCGCTCCGTTTTTATTAAAGTTCTCTAATTGTGCAATGCACCATCCTTTTGCAGACCTTTCTGCTAGTATTATTTTAACTGCTGTCTGCTTGTCTACGCGGTACTTGCTTACTACTGATTTGAACTTGCTCTCACCCATTCCAAGACCCATTTCGTAAAGTATTACTGCTGCACCAGTGCCAAACTTTTCGTAAAGCCTCTTCAATATTGCTCCGAAGCTTTCAACCCTGAAGGTGAAACTCCTCTCACCACCAACCATCAAGGGGAAGAATAACTCATCTATAATTATACCATTGAGAACATTATCTGAAAACCTAACCTCTAAAATTCCATCAAGGTTTTTAAGTGATTCAACAATGGTTTTCAAATCGTTTTTCGACCCAGATAAGTCTGCTAAAAATCCCTTTATTATTTCATTATTTTTATAATCGAAATTTTGAAAGCCACTCAGTTCAACGATATTGTTTTCTAAAAGGAATTTAGTAATCTTCTCTAAGCTGGTACTTTTTAATCTCAAGTAAAATTCTGCAAGCCTAGAGCCTGCTGAATGAATTTCACACATGAAGTCTTTGGGAATTCTTTCCCCCGTTATTTCCAATCCTCTTTCCACCTGTCGCATGAGCAGAGCGATTTTCCGCTTATTTATAAACTTTTTAAGAAAAATTTAAATAAGTAATTAATTTAAAATTGTGATTTAAAAATAATGGGAATTTTTTGGTAGCATTAATTTACCATCTTTTTACCGCTATGTTTTAAATAAGCCTTATTTCTTAATCTCAAATAACGTATTACAGACATATTGTTGTTCTCATTACATAATCTAAAATTCATCCAGTTTCTATATAGTATAAGTCTTGTCTAGAATCTCTTATTAACGGCTTTTTCTTAATGAAGTTTTTCCCTACAAGTATTGCTAATGCATGTCTTACAGTCCTTGTTGGAAGCATTGTTTTCTTTACTATATCCTTCTGCGTTAGAGGACCTTCATATTCTAGAACCTTTAGGATAAGCTTTGCACTAGGTGGGAGACTACTTATATCGATAGACATTTTAGCTTTTTTCTCAAGCCTCTGAGCCAAGAGGGTTTTACTCATCAACCTTATGAAGCCAATATCCTCCCCCTTCTTAATCAATATTCGATTTACCGCCTTAACCCTGTAACTACCATCTACAATAACTTCGCAATTAGAATTACTAAGTATATCTCTGATTTCTATAACGCTATCTAGCGGCACTACTAGCGGCCTCCTAGTCAGGTTTAATGAATTTACTGGGACGATTGTCATAACCCTAGCATGGGGATGCACTATCGGTCCGCCTGTGGATAGTGCATAGGCTGTCGAGCCTATGGGTGTAGAGACTATTAGTCCATCGCCAATATCTCTCCATACGAATTCACCATCGACGTAGAGACTATACTCCACTATCGTAGCACTCCTCCTCGGGAAGACTGCAAGTTCGTTTAGAGCATGAGGTGTTTCGAAATCGTCAACGATAGCCTTAATCCTTGAGGAATACTCTATCGCATAATCCCCTTTATATAGGATTTTTAAAGCGTCATCAATATTCTCAACAGTAGTCTCCATAAGGAAGCTATTATTCTCAGTCTTACTCACACCCAGCACGAGTAGATTTCTGGATTTTAAGTGGCGGATGCTTCTCAGAGCATCTCTGTCTTCACCAATAATGAGAAGTACTCCCTCGTTGATTCTTTCAAGTTCTTCAAGGCTTTTTAAACGCTTGATCTCGAAGCCGATGCTACTGGCTGTTTTCAAAACTTTCTTAAGCAGGGGGCGCTCAACATTCGTAGGAGCGAGCACTATATCCAAAGCACTTACTGGATTAAATTACAGGGTTATATTTAATAGTTATTTTTCGACTTCATTCCATTCATTTTTTGCCCAGTGATAAGATTATTATACAATTATTGCCCATATAGAACCCCTTAAATAAGGCTTGTAAGAGCCATCTCAGGGAATGGAGGACCTGGCGCGTAGGGTAAGAGAAAAAGCTAGGGAGAAAGGAGCTGTAATACTCGCCCACAACTATCAGAGGCCAGAGGTCCAGGATGTTGCTGATTTCGTTGGAGACAGTCTAGAATTATCAATTAAGGCGATGGAGACCGAGGCTAAGACCATAGTCTTCGCAGGAGTTGATTTCATGGTTGAACAGGCGGCAATACTAAATCCTGGGAAGACTATTCTTACTCCCGAGCCTAGCTCAATATGCCCAATGGCTTGGCAACTTGATCCTCCTATAGTAGGGGAGTACCGTAAGAAACATCCGAATACTCCATTAGTGGTTTACGTGAATTCTTTCGCAGAAGTTAAATCCATGGCGGATTACGTGGTTACCAGCAGCAGCGCTTCAAAACTCGTGTCAAAACTTGATGCGGAAAAGATCTTGTTCGGACCCGATAGGAATCTTGCCTCTTATGTGGCTGAAACAACTGGTAAAGAGGTTGTTGCCGTTCCATTAAACAGCTACTGCCCGGTTCACATAGGTATTACAAAAGAAAAAGTCCTCTCCGTTAAGGAAAGGATTCCAGACGCTAAGGTGCTTGTTCACCCCGAGTGTCCGGTGGAGACGAGAAAGATAGCGGATTTCGTGGGAAGCACCAGCCAGATAATAAAGGCAGCGGGCGAGATTAATGCTAAACGCTTCATAATAGGAACCGAGAACGGAGTTGTCCATAGGATAAATAAGCTCTACCCTGGGAAGGAAGCATACCCGGTTAGCGAAGACACGATATGTCCCAATATGAAGAAGATTACTCTTGAAAAAGTATATAGGAGCCTTGTTTCAAACGAGGTTGTCGTTAAGGTTGATGAGAAGATCGCGGAGAAAGCCAGAGCAGTGCTTGAGAGGAGCTTCGAACTACTGGGGGTGGAGGTCCCTTGGCGGAGGAAATGATTTTTAGAAAGTTTACAGAATGGCTCTATGAAGATATACCTTTTTGGGACCCTACTTCAGAACTCATACCCCCAGACGTTTCTTGCGAAGCCGTTGTAATAGCGAAGGAAGACGGCGTCTCCGCATGCTGCGAAGACATCGCACCCGTATTGAAGAGAATGGGTTTTGAAGTTGAGATTTTGAAGAAAAGCGGAGAAGAGTTTAAGGCGGGAGAGCACGTAATGTGGATAAGGGGTAACATGCGGAAACTCCTCAGCATTGAGAGGCTTCTTCTCAATATACTTTCTCAAACATTTGGCGTAGCCACTTTAACGAAGAGATTCATAGAGAAGGCTAGGAGGCTGAACCCCGACGTTAGAATAGCTGCAACCAGGAAGGTTAAGCCAGGGTTCCAGTACTTTGAGAAAAGAGCGATTGCTGCGGCAGGAGGAGATACTCATAGGCTTAACCTTTCAGACATGATTCTCATAAAAGAGAACCACTTAAAGTATTTCGGTTCAGTAAGGGAGGCTGTTAGAAAAGCCAGGGAGGCTGCAAGCTTCAGTAGCAAGATAGAAGTGGAGGTTTCTAGTGCTGAAGAAGCTGCTGAAGCTGCTGAAGCGGGGGCAGACATTATAATGCTTGACAATTGCACGCCTGAAAAGGTGGAGAATGCAATCAGGATGTTAGAGCAAAAGGGTTTGAGAAACAAGGTCTTGGTGGAGGTTTCTGGTGGGATAAAACTTGAAAACCTCGAGGATTACGTTAAGACGGGTGTCGATATAATAAGCTCGGGGGAGCTAACTCATTCAGCAAAAATAATAGATATTTCTCTAGAGGTGGTGAAAGTAGAGAGATGAAGCGAATAGGGCTCCTCGGTTGCGGTGCAATAGGGTCTCTCATAGCCAAGGCCATAGACGACGGTATCGTAAAGGCTGAATTGGCTTACGTGTATGATATCGATAAAGAGGCTGCTTTGAAACTTGTTGATAAACTTAGAGGGAAACCGAAGGTTTCTGAGGGGATGGATGAAATGTTGAGAGATAAGAGCGTAGATATGATCGTAGAGGCTGCTAGTGACGATGCTGTTGTAGAATACCTAAAGCCGATTATCGAATCCGGTAAGGAGGTGTTGGTTATGAGTATAGGCGGCCTCCTATTCCCAGAGACGAGGAGGATATACGAAGAGAATCTGGGGAAGATACATGTCCCAGCTGGAGCAATAGCTGGGCTAGACGCTATCCAAGCAATAAGCCTAGTGGGAGTGGATAAAATAGTTTTAACGACGCATAAGCCCCCGGAGGCACTAGCATACTCAGAATACTTCAAGAACAGGGGGATAGACTTGGAGAATATTACTAAGCCCACTCTTGTCTACGAGGGTCCTGTTGAGGATGCGTTGAAACATTTTCCCAAGAGCGTTAACGTAGCTGCGGCTTTAGCACTATACTCGAGAACTGGAGTCTTAGTCAGAATAGTTGCCGACCCCACTAGGGATAAGATAGTTCACGAAATAAGCGTTGAGTCTAAGGTTTCAAATCTTAAGATCATTGTGGAAAACGTTCCCCATCCTGATAATCCTAGGACAAGCTACCTTGCTGCACTATCCTGCATAAGAAGACTACAGGAGATCTGTAGCTCTTAAGGGGAAAAGCTTATAACTGGCTTGGTTTCAAAGCCCTCGGAAACGAGAAGGATAAGTTATGGTTGAAGACAGGCTTAAAGTATACGTTGTAGACCCTACTTCAATACTTACTGGAGTAGCTGCTAGAGCTGTTGCAAGCGGGGAAATATATGGGAAGATAATGGTTCATAAGGCAATAATCTCAGAATTTGAAAACAGGGCTAGGCTCGGAGACGAGACTGGTTTAAACGGTTTGAAATCCCTGAGCGAAACGGCCCGTTTAAACGGTTTACCATTGGAATTCATCGGCCCCTCCAAGGTTTCAGAAGAGCTCTCATCAGTATTGAGAGACCTTGCGATGAGTATGGGTGCAGTAATAGTCTCATGCGACCCCGTTCTGGTTAAGACTGCGAAGGCAATGGGGATAGAGGCATTATACTTAAGCCCTGTTGGAAAAGCAAAGCTGGAAGAATTCTTCGGACCCGGAGTGATGTCAGTACATCTGAAAGAGGATGTTCCTCCGAGAGCTAAGGAAGGGCGTCCGGGAAGGTGGATCTACAGAGAACTGAGCGAGGAGCCCATTTCCAAATCTGAATTAGAGTCTATAATAGCAGACTTGATGGAGAGAGTCCAGTTTTCAAATCAGGGATTTATTGAAATAGATAAAGCAGGCTCTACAATAATACAATTGAAAGACCTTAGAATAGTAATAACTAGGCCTCCTTTCTCCGACGGGCTTGAGATAACTGCTGTTAAACCACTCATAAAGAGGAGCCTTGAAGAGTATAATTTGGACAATAGGCTTATTGAAAGGCTTAGGACTCAGGCTGAGGGAATACTCATAGCAGGAGCCCCCGGGATGGGCAAGTCTACTTTCGCACAGGCTCTCGCGGAATTCTACAGGTCGATGAACAGGGTTGTTAAAACCATAGAGAGCCCGAGAGACCTTCAACTACCGCCAGACGTAACACAGTATTCTAAGACTGCTGCAGAGCCAAGTGAGCTACATGACGTTCTACTCTTAAGCAGGCCAGATTACACGATATACGATGAGCTTAGGGACACAGAGGATTTCAACATCTTCATAGACCTTAGGCTTGCTGGAATAGGCATGGTTGGAGTTATACATGCTACAACTCCAATGGATGCTATCCAACGTTTCACCGGTAGGACAGATTTGGGTCTAATACCATCCATAATAGATACAGTAATATTCATGAAGGAAGGTGAAGTATCTAAAATCTACACGCTTGAAACCGTTGTTAAAATACCTAAGGGCATGAAAAACGCTGATTTAGCAAGGCCAACGATTGTAGTCAAAAACTTCCTAACGGGCGAGCCAGAGTACGAATTATATGTTTTCGGTGAGCAGACATTCATAGTTCCAATAAGGAGGAGAAAAAGCGATTACGAAGAAAAGATTAAAGAAGAAATAGGAGTAATACTGAGAAATCAAGTGTCTGATTTCGATGTCAGAATTGAAGGAGAAAGATTAATACTTTACGTGAGTAAAGAAGACATACCGATTTTAATAAAGAGATTCAGCAAGAAGCTAAATAGGTTTGCAAAGAGAATGAGTATGAATATGGAAATAATCCCAAAGAAAGAATGTTAAGAAGACTGGATTAAAAACCGTTTAACCGCTTCATGAAAAATTTTATTCAACAATCTACGTTCTAATATCCTCATGTAGGATCTGAAGGCCTAAAATATAGAACTCTATCTGTTATTTCTTAGTTTTTTAATTTTGTTAAAGACAATTCAAATGGAGTTGGATGGATTTTTCAGGATGGCCTTTTCTAACTATTTTCGATATTTTTCGAAAGCTTTATAAATAAAATGCTCTTTAGATAGAAACATGAAAAAGGAACGCGTCTATAGGGAAATACTATACGGTGTACTTGAGAGAAAGAACCAGTTTTTTAAACAACTCGAACTTAAAGAGGCTTGTAAACTGTCTCTAAGCACTGTGAACTATGCCTTAAAGCCGTTGGAACAGATGAATGCAATAGAAAAAAAGAGGTTTGGTTTCAACGTGTTAGATCCAAAGAAAGTTCTACTATATTGGGCATCAATCAGAAGGTTAGAAAAAGACATTGTTTATCAAACCTACATTGACGATTCTATTGAGAAAATAGAAAGCGAGGTTCCTGCGAATACTGTTTTCACCGCATACTCAGCTTTCAAATTCAGATTTAAGAAAATCCCCTCGGATTACAGCGAAGTCGTTGTCTACGGTG
>Ga0209080_1000467_pt1 | contig 26768 bp, 24 predicted proteins | sample JNZ110809AmetaG_FD_184123 | JGI IMG/M metagenome (GOLD analysis project Ga0209080, IMG submission 184123) | Hot spring microbial communities from Jinze hot spring, China to study Microbial Dark Matter (Phase II) - JNZ 110809A (SPAdes) (version 3) ...
GTCGATCACCACGTGCCGGCCGGTCCACATGCCTCCGTACAGGTTGAGGCCCACCACCGCGTTGGGCACCTGCCTCTCTGGCGTGTAGCCCACCGTGAAGTACACCGGGACCTTTCCATCGAAGAACGAGTTGCCGCAGAGGAGGTAGACGTTGTAGTCGTTCAGGACCGCGGGTATGTACTTCTCGGTGTAGTAGGCCATGAGCTGAACGACAGCCTCCATGTCGGTCAGGGTGAACGTCAGGCTGCCAGCCACGGTGCCGCCGTAAGCCGACCTGACGAAGTCCCTGTACCTCTGGTTCTCCTGCTTGGCCTCCAGCGGGAGCCTCGCCGGATCGTATGTGATCAGGGAAAGGTCGTTGGTGAACTCGGCCACGAACCGCTGAGGGGCCTCCAGAACCTGCAGATGGACGTCGAACTCGGCGATCAGGATCGGGTCGTCGAGGCTGAAGCCGACGTAGGAAGCGGCCTTTGACCTGACGTGCGTGCTGAGTATCTGCTGAAGCTCCGCCATCGTCCTCAGCCCCAGCACCTCCGGCCTGAGCCCAACGGTGATCACGTTCACCGGAAGCGGTGCCCTGAGCGGCAAACTGATGGGAGGTGACGAGTCCTGTTGAGCGTGCGCCACCAGAACCTGTGCCGACTGCGTCAATAGGAGGACCAGGAGGAGGAAGATCGTAACGCTCCGTGCAACGATCTCGCTCGTGCTTTGCGGGTCTCTTCCCATGATTATGGTGCCTTACTGGATCATATAACCTTACTCCGTTCAAAGAGAGCAGACGTTGCAGTCGCTCCTCCGCTGGAGGTCATACGCGTAGAACGAACCCGTTCTGAGGTCTATCAGCAGAGATTTGCCCGCCATGGGCTCGCCAACGCTGTCGCTCCAGTTCCCCTCCCGTTTGAAGCGCTCCAGCCCGAGGTGGACCTTGACGCACTCGGCGACCTGAATGCCTGCGACGACCGACCCCGTCATCGGAACGTATGGGATCTTCGGCCCCTCCAGCCCGGTGGCCTCGCCGCCGCACGAGAACCTCTCCCAAAGGTGCTGGAGGTCCATGTCGGTGATGCTGCACTCGATGCAGGGCGTGAAGGGAGGCACCACCACCTGCACCGTCCCGAGCAGGCCCTCGATGCCGCCGTCGATGAGGGGAATCTGCCTCTCGTAGCACCGCAGGTTCAGGACCAGCCTTGCGTGGAGGTTGTCGAAGGCACCTAGCGCGACGTCCACGTCCCTGATGACGTCGTCACCCAGGTCCCTGATGTCGCCGTGGATCGGGACAACCTCGACGTCGCTGTTGATCTGACTCGCCCTTCTCGCGAGCACCTCCACCTTTTTGCTCCTCCTGAGGGCGTCGCTCCTCCGGAAGAAGAGGCACCTGTTAAGGTTGGACGCGACCACATGGTCGAAGTCGACCACGTAAACGCGCTTGACCCCTATCTGAACGAGGTTCTTGACGATCTCGTTCCCGAGCGCGCCCGCACCCCCCACCAGGACCCGCATCGCGCCTATTCTGTCCTGGTTCCAGATACGACGCTGCCTCTCGTAGACGTCGTCGTCCATCCTGTAGACCTGGAGGACGGGGAGCCCCCTCAGACCTGTGCCGGATGACATTGACACCTCACCTCGCCTCCACCAGGCTGTAGGTCAGCACGACCCGCACCTTCGTCTCGTGGCCCTCGATGCCGTGGAAGTAGACCGAAAGAGGCCAGATCGCGAGCCACGAATACGGCTGGAAGTTGCCCCGCTCGCGCTGGAGCGTGAAGGCGCCCGGTGAAGCGTCGGCCCTCCTCGGGTTCTGGTACGGCAGGAGCGCGGTGGGCGAGAAGGCCTTCTCGGCGAGCATCGTCCTGTAGTTGCTCCTGTCGAGCCCCGGCACAACGGGGACCGAGACGTCGGAGTACAGCACCAGTGCCTTTACCGGCAGATTGGTCTCAAGCCTGAACACGAACCCGTTCACCGTCGGCGCGAACTGGTATCCGTCAGGGGCCTTGACCACGATGGCCGCCGCTATACCGCTGCGTCCGAGGCCGAGCGTCGCGTTGTACACCGTTATCGAACCTTCTCGTGGCTCGCGGGGCAACTCGACGAAGACCAGCTCCCACACAGGTCCTGCGGTGTCCTTCAGGATGGTCTGGAAGGCGGTATGGGTGACGTTCACCCTGAGCGTCTGCGTTACCACCACGGGAACCTGAACTGTGGTCACCCTCATAGTTCCGGGCACGATCCCCGGGAAGGCGATTACGAGCCCCAGTGCAGCGATGAAGGCGATCACGGCCGACGCCGCTATTCTGACTGCTCCCTCCATCGAACCTCATGCCCCTGAGCCCTTCAAAAACGTTCCCCTGTTGCGCCCGCCACGGACGGTTCGATCCTCGACGCTCCTACGAGAGGGATGAGCTGTCCGCATGGGCAGATTTGGACTGTTTTCAGAAAAAGAATTTTATTTGAGCGAGTTCTTTCGCATTCGATGGCGGAGATCACGGGAGGAGCGAGGATCAAGAACACACTGAGGTCGGACATAGCCATGGTCTCCTTCCTCTTGACCGCGGTCGGTGCTGCCTACACGATCGGCGGTGTCCTGGGGCTGGTCTTAATCGTCATCGAGGTGGCTATATTGGCCGCCTTCGTCTCGCTCGCTAAGGGACCTGACGTTCTGATCTTCTACACGGTCTTCGCGTTGTTCTTCACGGCTATCTCCTTCGTGGCCGCAGGGGTCGCAGGTCTGGTGATCGCGCTGCTGGTGACGACCTTTTTGGCAAGCAGGGGCATCGTGAACCTCATGCTCGACCGGAAGACGATCGCGACGCTGGCAGCGATGATCGCGGCCGTCTCTGCCGCATACGTTTTCCTTCCCGGCTACTACCCGATTGCTGCGATAGGTTCCACGTCACTGGTACTCCTCGGCCTGTTGATGTGGTCGGGCAGGATATCCCCGTTCACGTTGAAGCTGATCCTCACGCGGCCGAGCGAGGGCTTCCAGGTCCTACGCATGAAGGTGCGTGCGACGTGGGAGAGGGCCACATACGTCCCCGTGACTGAGCCCCATGAAGGAGCTGCTGAGGTCGAGGAGGGGACCGCAGGGGTTGAGGCGAGGGTTGGTGGCGAGGCGGTTTCCAAGGAGGTCATCGATGAGGGCCGGAACGTCATGGTCACGAGATACCTGAACTTCCTCTCGAGCCTCGAGCTGGCGTACAAGGACGGTCGCGTCAAGAAGGAGGTGTACGAGAGGCTGAGATCGGAGTACGTGACGAGGCTGAAGGAGCTCGGATACGACACCACGAAGATCGAGGAGCAGGGCTAAGTCCGCCTGACGTCGATCAGGATCAGCGCTATCACCGATACGGTCAGGACGGTCGCTAACACGAGAACGAGGTGCTCGTGCGTAACGGTTTGTGGGATGCCCTGAACCGCCTGCGCGGTGCCGTTCATCACAGCGCTCCCGGGCGTCTCGTTACGTGGTGTCATGGGCTCGGAGCCGATCTCCTGAGCGAGACCCTGCGCGCTCACCAACCCCATCTCAATCATTAAACTCCTCCCCTCTGCGTTGAGGTGATCGAAGACGTGCACCGCTGCGTCCTCCGGCGTCCTCACCGTTGCGTCCCCGAGCGAGGAAACGGCCTTCCTCATCCCGTCGCTGTCGGCCGAGAAGAGCAGCTCCACGGCCCTGTAGGCCATCGCGTACCACCTCCTGCCCCTCTCCTCACCCGGCCTCCAGCCGAGAAGGCCTCGGAGTTCCTGAAGGCTCGCGTTTTCCCGGTCGAACAGCTCACGGACGTACGCGGGTGCCTCCAGCCCCGTACCCATCGCCAGACTCACCGAGAGGTAGGTCGCCAGACCCTCGTGGAGCCAGGTAGCGCCGGCCCCGACGCCGTTCGCGAAGAGGTACTGGTGGATGAGCTCGTGGAGGAAGGTGACCTCGAGCATGCCGTCGACCATCCTCAACAGGTAGAGGTTGAGCGAGATCCTTCCTGTGTTGTCGCCGTTCGGCGGAGTTACGAACCCCTCTGGCCCCTCGTCGTATCTGTCGGGCAGGAAGAGCGAAACCGTCAACCTCGAGGGTTTTCGCTGGAAAAGCTCCGCGAGCTTCCCGCTCAACTTCGAATTGAACGCCGTCAACCTCTCGGCGATCCAGCTGTACCTCTCGGGCAGGACGAACGTCAGGGAGCCGTTCACGTATTCCCTCAGCTCCTCTTCTGGGACCGAGAAGACGAAGGAGAGCCTTCCCGACAGCAGCGGCAGCCTCCTGGTGACGCCGAACCCGTCATCCGATCTCCTGACAGATGAGAGCGCTGCATCGGCCCCTGCGAAGGACGATCCGGGCCAGTTCACATTAACGGATACCGTTCCGCTGCCTCCGGGTGAGAACACCATCAACGGTGAGAGGAAGACGGCCTTTCCGCGGTGGACCAGACAGACGTGGGGTAACGAGTAGTTGAATGCGGCAGTAGTCCCGCGAATAAGGTGTAACGAAACGTTCACGTAAAGCGCCAGCCTCCTGCCTTCCAGGTTAGCACCCTCCACCTTTGTCAACGACGCGTTGGTGGAGAAACCCTTCTCGAGCCTCGGGAGGAGCATCCATGCCCTGGCCTCGCTGTCCCATGTCCTCACCAGGACCCTGACCTCGGCCACACAGTCCCGGCCGAACTCGATCAGGTAATCGTAGTTGACCCCATGGCCGTTGTTGGGGGACTCTTCTAAAGCGTTCGCAGTTGAATAGACAATATGCTGCAAAATAAGCAACGACAGCAGAAGCAGAAAACAGCGCGTCCTGTTCATTTGAAGCATTCCGTTGGCTGGCCCTCTGTGAACTGACTGTTCTGGTCCATGTTTCCAAGCGTTATTTCGATCGACCCTTCCGATACGGAGGCCCTGATCGTAACCACCTCACCTCCCGAACCCGAGGGCCTGTACGTGACACCGGGAATGGTGGGGAGAGGCCTCTCATAGGCGATGCCGAACGCCGTGACGCAGAGGGAGAGCTGGCCCGTCCTCGGGCTGTTCCCCACCTCAGCCCTGAACGAGAACCCCACCGAGACGGCCTTGTACTCCACTCCCCCGCCGGGAACGAGTTTGGCCTCCTCCACCGCGCTCCACATCCCCGAAAGGACGTGCGAGGCCGCTACCGCGAGGGCGTTCCTCTGGCCGACGTACGTCATCGATCCGACCTGCTGCATGAGGAGGTATGCGGAAGTCATGCCGATCAGCATCAGAACGCCTATCGTGACGATGTATACGTAGGTCGAGGCCAAGCTACCTCCCCCATACGTTCAGCACGACCATGTCCACGAACACCCTCACTATGGTGTGCTCTGTAGTCCTGACCTCCAGGGCCTCGTTCTGCGCGTTGAGGATTGGCTCGCCATCGAAGTAGAGCCTGAGGGTCCCCCCGCCCACCGACTCGGGCTGCTGCATGTAGAACCTGTAGGTGTTGTTCATCCTGAGGGTGATCATCTGCCCCGCTCCGATGGTGTATCCCTGCTTAACCGAGTCTGGGAACTCCATCGCGTTCAGCGGATAGGGCGCGAGCACCACGAACCTTATCATGACGTTGACGACGACGTCGTGGTACGCCCTGTCAACGGCCACGTTAACGTACGGCAGGGCCTTGACGACGTATTTCATCCCCTTTTCATCGTACTCGACATAGGATACCGTATCCACCCCATTGACCGTGTAGTTCCTTTTCCTGTCCGCGATGTAGGTCCCGAGAACGTCGACGCTCCCTTTGTCGAGGAAGTAGACGCCGGGAAGTCTCATCTTGTCGCCATGATATTCTATAGTGCTTACTGACACCATAACAGGCATTCTATTGCCGTTCCATTCGATTTCCACTTTGTGGGTCTCCTTGAGCGGGTAAACCGTGAGCGAGAACCGTGGCAGGACCGAACCCTCTCGCCTGAGCACAGCTTCATGGACGTTCTGCATGACGTAGGATATGTCTCCGGCTTGGACCTGACTTCCCGTTTCCCATGGCCTCCACAGGGCTACGATGCCCCCTGCTATGGCCACAGTTATCACTATCATCGCTGCAGTCTGTACGGCCACGCTCAGACCGGACTCGCTACGCCTCAAGCCATCGCGACCTCCTAAGACATGGGCGTAATTTCAGGGGGGAACGGCAGGTAGGGCGAGAGAAGCACCGTTCCTGTGGCCGTGTCGGCGGGAACGAGGACCTGAGGCACTCCTCGTGCCGAGGGGTCCTGGTAGGGTCTGGTGAAAACGTCGACAGAAGCGGTCGGCGTGATCTCCGGGGGGAACGGGAGGTAAGGTGACAGCATCGGCCCGATCTCTGGTGGGAAGGGGAGGTAAGGCGAGAGGAGCGGCGTGATTTCAGGCGGGAAGGGCAAATACGGCGATATCACCGGTGCGTCGTCGATCGAACGCTCGACGGTCGTTCCGTCGGGGAGCGTGAAGTAGGTGGACGAAACGCCCTTGCCTCCGGGGAGAGAGGGCCTGTCCGGGTCACCGAATATCGCGATGTCGATGCTCGACCCTCTGAGGACCGGGCCGACCTCGTTGACCTTCACCCACAATACGGATGGCGGGGGCGCATCGACCAGATCCATCAGGTCCTGTATGAAGGGAGCCGCGTAGCTGTAGTCCGCCATGAAGGGCACCAGCCCTCCGACGGGGTGCAGCACGAGCGTGAACTCGTTGTACCATCCGGCCACGGGTTTGACGAGGTCATGGGGCACGGCTATCTCACCCAGGTAGCCGTAGTCGTCGGAGACAGCGCTCTCGCCGATCTCCAACAGGGTGGCCTGCATCATCCCACCTCTCCCTATGATCGGTATCCTGATCATGCTCGAGGCGTAGGTCATCGCGTCCCTGACCCTCACGAGGGCTCCGAGGATCTTCCTCTCCTGCTCGTTCAGCTTCCTAACCCCCTCTTCAACGGTCTTGCGGACCTTGGTCAGCGCTGCTCCAGCGAACTCGTTGATGACGGACTTCACCGAGGAGCCCAGATTGCTCGTACCTCCGGATCCGGGAAGAGAGCTGAGGTCCACCTTGACCAACGAAAGGACGTTGTAGATCGGACCCAGAATCTGGTCCGCCCACTTGTCGATCGCGTCCATTATCTGCTGGTGCCACTCGTTAATCTTCTCCTTGATCGCGTTGATCGGTTCGAGTATCTTCGCGACCAGCTGGTCTATGGCTCCAAGGAGCTGGTTGATGGGTTTCATCAGCTCGTTGATTATGTCCTGGATGACGTCGTTGATCAGCTCCTTGATGTAGTTCTCTATCATGTCCTTGATGACCTGGCCGATCATCTGGCCGATGAAGTTGAACTGGCTGACGAGCGGCTGCACCAGCCCGCTTATGAGTGGGCCGAGGATAGCGTTGACGATGGACCCGACGAAGGAGCTGATCAGGTTGGTGATGGCCGAGACGAGCTGGCCGACGATCTGCTGGATGGTGCGCTTGATGGCGTCGAAGACCGCCCTTATCTGCTCGGCTATCCTGTCAAGGAAGCTGACGAGCCTGTCCTTGAGCGAGGTGAGGGCCGACTTGACGTCGTTGATCATGTTCACGAGGGGACCGAAAACCTGGCTCAATGACCCGATGAGCTCGCCGGCGAAGGAGCTCCCCAGGTTGCCCAGCAACCCCTCAGCTGCCGTGTTGAACCCGGATTCGGTGACCTCGCTGATCGTGGAGGTGGCCTTTGAGAGCATGTCGAGCTCGTTGTAGGCGACCGACCTGACGGTCTCGAACACGGACCGCACCTTGACCGCAACGCCCTGGACGATCCCCGGGAACGGGTTCCAGCCGTAGTAGGCCCTGAGCCTGATGACCGAGAAGCCCTTCTGGTTGACGGCCTCCGTTACGAGCGGGGTTGCGGTGAACACGAGGAACGTGAGCGTCAACTTCTGCTCCTCGGGAAGCGACTCCGGGTCAGTCGGCGGGTCGGCCTTGAAGTTCAAGGGCGCGCAGACGCCGCTTATCCTCTCGTCGAACTCCTGCAGCGAACCGAGGGTCCTCTCCAACTGCTGGATGATGGGCTGGACCATAAGCCCGAGCGCTGAGCTGCTGGCCGCTGCTTCCTGGAGGTCCTGAATGGCGCCTTCGACGTTCTCCCTCGCGCCTTCTACGTTCGAAATCGCTCCGGCGCAGTTGTAGCTGATCAGCTTCGTCCGAGCGTCCCTCACCAGCTGTATGGCGTTACGCACCTTGGAGAGGGCACTGCTCAGGTAGGGGCTCCTCTCAGCGCCGATGGCCGAAAGCGACGACTCCGCCTGCTGCAGCGTGGCCTCTACCTCGCCCAGAGACCCGGCGATGATGCCTGCCATGCTGGACCAGGTGCTGGAGAACGCGCCCGAGATGACCTGGAAGAGCTGCCATATCCCCATCGCGTCCCTGAAGTCGATGCCGACCTTGAGGCCTCTGTCCCCAGAGTAGACTCCCAGGAACCCCGTGAGCTTCCACCCGGAGTCCGCGTCGGAAGAGACGTGGAAGGACGCGGTCATCGGCGTCTCGGCAAGGCCCTTGGAACCCCTCCACCCGGACAAAGTGGGAGCCCTGAGAATCATTATCAGGATTGGAAGGGAAACCATGTACCGGTTCTCGGCCAGCCAGACCCGTTCCTTGTCCCTCACAACTGGACCGTCCACCGCTCCCCACGTCACGTAGAGGTCGTTGACCAGCGAGGGGTAGGAGGCGTAGGCGTAGACCATGAAGCCCGGAGCGGTTATCGCGAGGTACACGGACGCGAGGATTGCGGTCATCATCATGGCCTGACCTATCGGGTGTAGGCAGCCGTCACCGGGGAAGCAGATCGTCGAGTGGTAGAGGATGTAGCCCATCTTGTAGACCGCGTTTATGACGTCGAGCATCGACTCGAGGGTAGAGGAGGGCTTGGCCTTGAAGACCAGGTAGACGTTGGCACCGACCGCCTCTCCGGCGATGAAGGCCGATGTGCCTCCGTGGGCCAGGGTCAACCCCTTGAACATCCCGAGGGGGTTGAGGCCTCCTCCCACTATCAGCCCGGCGGCCTGTATCAGCCTGAGATCTATGCCGAGCGTTGCCAGGAGCTTCGCGAATCCCTGGGGCGTGTACGGGGCATAGAGGGAGGGCGTGGCGAGGAGCTTGATCTCCTCGAAGGAGATGAAGGTCTTGCTGATCTTGTCTATCTGCTTGAATCCCGGGAAGAGCAGCGGTACCTCCAGGTCCGGCGGGGCTCCTCCGGGCCTGAACTGCTTCACCTCGACTAGCGGCTCCAGACCTCCCTGACCCTGCTGCGCGTTCGCAACGTCCATCGTGAGAACCGGAAGCACCACGGCGGCGATCATCAGCGCCGAGAGGGCCACGGTCGCAGCCCCCTTGGCCGTAAGCTTGCTCCCGCGGTTCACGTAGACCGTCCCGAGGGCTATTACGGCCACCGCGAGGACGGCGATCCCGAGGACCAGCAGGGGATCGATCGCCTGGCCCCTCTCCGGGCTGGTGACCGGCGGCAGGGAGCCGACCCTGTTCCTGGTGGTCGTGGTGGTCTGCCGCGTCTCTACGCCCTGCTGACCGGGTGCAGGCGTCTCGGTCTCGGTCGTCGTGGTGCTCTCGGTCTCGGTTGAAGTCGTCCCCCGTCCTCCGCCAGATGTGGGTACCATGTGGGACGTCCTGTTCACCAGGGAGCCGGAGCTCTCCAGTTCCTCGACGAAGGCCATGAAGTCGGTGAGCTTCCCCGCTATGCCCGTCAGGGAGGAGCCGTTGTAGCTGAACTCCACCTGGAACCTCCTGAGGACCTCGCCTCCGCTGAGCTGGACGTACAGGACGTTCAGTCCGGGCACCAGGTCCCTGACCTTGGCAGAGGGAGGTGAGACCGAGTACGAGACGGAGTCGGATCCGATCGGCGGCACGAACATCACGTTCATCAGCGCCTGCTCGGAGGGCCTGAGCTCGCTGACCCCCAACGCTGCGAGGACGTCCACGGCATACGTTCTCCCGGTTTGGCTGAGGGTGGGCCCGAAGGCCCTGACCTCGAAGGACGTGGACACCCCCCAGCCCATCCTGACCAGCTCGACCACGATGTACGAGCCCCTGAACCTCCGGAGGTAATCCAGGTTCAAGTTGGCCGAGAACCCGCCGGATTTCGTGAGCGGCCTGAGCTCGGATATCAGGTCCTCAAGCTGCTTCCTGGAAAGCGTTGCGGTGTAGATGTGGGAGGTCTCCGTCGATCTGTTCAGGCTGAGGGATATGCCGAGGTCCCGGCCTATTGTCATCGCCAGGTCTGACGCTTTCTTCTCGTTGAACGATTCGCCGTAGATTTCCAGCTGGAGGGTGAACGGCCCCTGCGAGCCGTCGTAGTAGACCGTCATTGTAGCTCCGGACATTCCCAGCTCCTTGAGCAGCGTGGCGGAGCGGTTGAGTGCCCCTATCGGGTAGGCGGCCGCGTACCAGACCGTCAGCGTCCCATCTGGAAGGACCGAGACGCCTAGGTCCTCCGATTCGCTTGGCGGGAGCTGCGTCTGGGAGTGCGCTGGCTGGAGCAGCATCGCGATGAGAACCGTTGCGAAGAGCAGTGCGACCTTCAGCCTCACCTGCTCATCACCTCTGTGGGTATTCCGTGGGGAACGGGCTGGACAGCCACGGTGACGCCGTTCAGGTTCCTGATCACGAGCGTGTGCCTTCCGGGGCCGAGGGTGAGATCGCCCGAGCCCAGCCTCAGGGGCCTATCCTGCGATCCGTAGACGACCCTGAGCCGGCCGTCGGTGGAGAGCGTGGTGGAGCCCTCGTTTATCAGCTCCCATCCGTCCTGCTCGATCAGCCGGTACCTCCTGTCGCCGAAGGCGCCGGTCGCTTCCAGGACTAGGCCGTCGCCTGAGCCCGAGCTGGATATCCTCAGCGACGCGTGGGAGGGGATGTAGATCGATATTGTGGCCGACCTCTCGGGCAGACCGTAAACCCTCTGGACGGCCCTGTTGAACGCCTCGACCGCGTCCCAGACCGACGGCTCGAAGATCCCCATGTACTGGTTTGCCATGTAGAAGGCGGTGCCTATCAGGCCCAGCAGCACCACGAGGACGACGAAGGTGACGGAGGCCTGTCCCGCGCTCTTCACGGATGACCTCGCTACGGTTTTGGCGCTGAGAACAGAGGGGTAATTGCTGTCCCTCATTTATTGTCCCTCCGTCTTTTCGTCCTCGATTCTTGGATAGAAGTCCTCGAGCCAAAGGCATGCGGTTATCAAGCCGCTACCTTTCCGCGGATAGATCAACAACATCAAGGGATCCTGGTCCGAAAAGAGCTTGAAATCGCTAGAGCCCCCAGTCGACTGGTAGAGACCCTGCATCAGATCGGCGCCGATCTGCGATGGAGATCCGGGACTTTCAAGCGTAAGGACCCTGAGAGACGCATCGAGAGCCTTCAACCACTCATTATAAATCGCAACTTGCTTTTTATATGCCTCCTCTTTTTTGATGGCGTCGTTCATCAGATCATTGGCTGCCTTCTTGGCTTGGCTTGGAAATAAATTCTGCCGCTCTAACTGCGCAAAGTTTTGACGATGATACTCCTTTTGCATCTTCATATTAGTGTTTATTGGCTTTGGTGGAGGGATATCATAGTCATCAGGGAAGAAGCGATTAATGTTGTTGCTAAAACCGCTAAGTAGCCCTTCGTCCGTTACGTTATCCCTTGACCACAATTTCCTGAGTTTAGCAAGATCTCCTATCTGGAGAAGACCTATCAAACCCAGCGCCACGGAGATCCAATCTATATTGTAATATTCTGTGAGTTCAACGATCCTGCGATTATCTTGTCCCACGTGGATTCCCGTCACGCCAGTGTAGACCTTGTAAGACTTGCTCGGCCTGTTGATGAATACGATCTGCAAATTGTCGCTCGATCGTCGCATTTCCAACCAGTTATAGAGATCTGGTTTGTGTGGACCCGCACCGAACAGTTTGTATGCATAACCAATGCGATTACCAGACGCATCATACTGCGAAATCTCAATAACCCGCCATACGTTGAACCCGATCTGATACTTGAAATAGCTTTTAGCGGTCAAAATTTGTTCCAAACCGCCCACCACAGGTATAAACCCGATGGCTACATCAAGCCATTTCGGCATCGCATCGACTAAGTCTTTAACAGGATTGGTTAATACAAATGTATCACCTCCACCTCTTCTAGTATCCGTGGTGGCCTTGAACGTCTCTGTGTATACGAATTTCTTGAAAACCACCCTCCCATTTCCTTTATCGACGTAATAGGTAATGCGGAGGCCAATGGCTACGCTTACGTCTATATCGCCCAGCCAATATGACGTCGGCTTACCCGATTTGCTAATTGTTGCTGGGCCGCCGTACCTGGGGAGTGAAATAGCATAGTCCGCTTCGAGAACTTCGATTAGGAGGTTCTTGATACCTGCCCCGGGATAAAGACTTCTCAGACGTGCCTCGAAAGACTCATCGGCCTTAGCCACAGCGCCTGCGGCAACCGTGGGTATTGCGAAGTAGGATCGGTCGTTCCCGAAGGCCATCACTTGGGCGCATTGGGCGGCTCCGATCTCGATGAACACCCTCTTAGCGAGGGTCTCCGATATCGCGACCATCACGTTCATCGCCTCGCTCGATGGATCGACGCTGGTGTTCATCACCGGAAGCGATGCTGCCATCACCAGCAGTATCACGAGCATCACGGTCGCGGAGCCGATCAGGACCTGACCCGAAGAGGAGCGCCTCATCATCCCACCTCAGAAGAGGAACACCATGGCCACCAGCGCCGCCAGCGTGTAGACGAAGGCGTAGAGGAACCCGGCCGCAGTTATGCCGTCGCTCATCTTCCCCGTCAGCACGCCGAGGAACGTCGCGTTCAGGACGATCCCGGCCGAGATGGTGTCGATCAGCTCCGGAAGCTGCTCGGGCCTGAGGAGCCTTATGTTGCCGAGACCGATGCTCTGGGGCACGGTTACGGCCATGTTCGCCAGCGGGACGATGATCTGCTTGATCAGTAGCGAGGCGATGAAGATCATCAGCAGCGCCACCATGAACCCGAAGTACTTGATGCCGGTCGTCTTGGCCTTGGCGACCCTGATCGCGTCACGCGTCTCCCTGCTTATCTCGGTCACCTCCTCGAAGATCTCCTTCTGGGCTCCCAGCTCCTCCGCGTCGGCCACGAGGTCCAGTATCAGCTCGGACCTCCAGGAGACCTTCCCCCTGAAGGGCTCCAGGGCCTCCCTCAGGCTCCTCCCGACCCTGAGCTGGGCGGCGATCTGCTGAAGGACGAAGTTGAACGCTCTGTTGTAGCTTCGGACCTCCGAGAGGTAGATGGTCGCCTGCGTCGGGCTCTTCCCCTTCTTCACCTCCTCGGTCAGGTCCCTCACGAAGCTTGGGAGAGCGTAGTCCACGTCGTTCATGAACTTGTAGTCTCTGTAAAAGACCCAGGTCGCGACCAGCGAGAACGCCACCAGGCCCGCACCCAGCGAGATGGCGAGCTTGTACTGGACGAACCTAGCGCCCAGCAGCGTCTCAACGAGGACCGGTGAGAGGTAGAAGACCGAGGCCACAGCCGCGCCGATCGGAAGGCCCAGCATGAGCGCCCTGACGTAGTACCTGTTAAAGGACTGCGGCGTAGAGGGATATCCGGTGTCTATCATCACGGCCAGCGTCACCACCAGCAACGGCGTCACCATGAACGTGAAGAGCCTGGAGGTCGTGATGGCCATGTCGCTCGCGAAGACGGTGAGCATCGTGTAGAGGAGCAGCGGCAGCACGCCGAAGAAGACCAGCAGCAGGTCCCCGAAGAGCTTCAACTGATCCCCGAGCGCCTTGTACCTCTCCTTCAGCTCGTTGAACAGGCTGCGCATCTTGTCCTTCAATACGTTGTACATCCCGCCGCCTCCCCTCTCCGCTCCGACCGCGGACTGGAGGAAGTCCTTCAGCGGCAGGCTGCTGATCTTGTCCGCCTCCTCCTCTATCGTCTCCAGGGGGTCCTTCACCGTGATCATGCGTACCGCCTCCATCCGCTTCACCAGCCTCGCGAACGCAGGGAATATCCGCTCCTTCAGGGAGACGGAGGCCATTGACCTGTGGGGCGGTATCCCGACCGCGGCGTACGACGTCATGAACGCCGCAACGTACGGCAGCTCGCGCATGCACTGGGACTCGAACGACCTGGCCTTGACCATCGGTCTGAAGAGGAGGTACAGGGAGTAGGCCAACGGCATGACGCCCACTATCAGCATGGCAGGAACGCGTGCCACCGCCAGGGCGAGGTACGTTACCACAGCGGTCACGACGGCCGAAGCGACGAGCAGATTGAACACCCTTCGGATGTAATCGCGGGGCGTGGTGGGTATCCCGCTCAGGTAGATGTAGTTGGCCAGGGAGCGCTCCAGCGCTTCTGTGATCGACGCCATCACCCCTCACCCGACCTGCGGAGCTTGGACGCCAGTGCGCCCATCACCTTCCTCTCTTTCTCCTCCTGAGACTTCATCTTGCCCTTCTTCACCACGCGCGGCGGTCTCAGGACCATGTCGCCCATTCCCACCAGTCTCACGTCGCCGAGCCTCTTCGCCTCGACCTCCTTCGCCTCCTTCTGCTCCCCCTCCTTCTGCTCCTTCGCCGTCGCCTCCCTGACGGCTACCGGTATGGTCACCTTAGGCTTGACGGGCCGCACCTCGGCCTTCTCCTGCTCCTTCGGCCTCGCCGGCGCTGGAACCGGTATCGACCTGAAGAAGTTCTTGTCGAGGTAGAAGTTTGCCATCAGCTGCTTGATGCTATCCATCTCGGCCACCTCCGGGTTAGCCCGGGACATGCCCGCGATCCACCTGAGGAAGTCGACCCTCGTCCTGTACTCCTCCGCCAGCCTCTCCTTCGAGAGGCCGAGGTACTGCATCATCAGCTGGGCGGAGTTGCTCTCGAGCAGCTCCTCGAGGCTGAGCGACCTGGGACCTCCGTTGGGTCCTGTCTCGTACCAGAAAAGCCTGCGGACCTCCCTGCCGGACTCGTCGATCTTCACCTCGAAGAACTCCTTAACCTTCCTGATCCGCTTGAAGTAACCCTTGCCGATGTCCTGGAAGATGAAGCCAATGAAGGCTATTCCCCTCAGCGCCGAAAGGTGGGCGGTCGGTATGCCGAGCTGTTCCAGCCTGGCGAACACCGTGTCCGGGTCCTCCGCGTGGATGCTCGTGACGCCTCCGTGTCCGGTGGCAACGGCCTGCATCCAGACCTTGGCGTCCTCTCCCCTGATCTCGTTGACCATGATGTAGTCCACGTTGCTCCTCAGGAGCAGCTTGAGCAAATCGAAGATCGTCACAGCCCCTGTCCCCTCTATCGTCTGCGCCTCCCTGATCACGTACCTCAGCCAGTACGTGTGGGGCAGCCTGAACTCCGGCACGTCCTCCGCGGTCCCGATCTTCATGTGAGGAGGCGTGAATGAGGCCAAGGCGTTTATCAGCGAAGTCTTGCCCGATCCCATCACCCCTGCCACGAGTATCGCCTGCCTCGTCTCGATCATCAGCCAGATCCACGCAGCCATCTCCGGCGTTATGGTTTCGTTCAACAGCAGCTTTCCGATCGTCCAGGGCTTCTCCGGGAACTTCCTGATGGCGAAGGTGCTGCTGGACGATATCTCGGTCCGGTAGGTGCAGGTGTACCTGTGACCACCGGGAATGGTTACGCCGTCCAGGAAGGGCTTGAACACCGACACGCTCTTTCCCGCCAGATGGGCAAGCCGCATCACCAGCCGGTCGAGCTCGTCCGCAGCGAAGGCCATGTTGGTCTCGATCCTCCCGTAATCCGTGTGGGTCACGGTCACCGGTGAGTCGGCCTTGTTGCACTCCACGTTCTCTATCTTAGGATCCGCCATTACCGCGGTGAGCGGGCCGTATCCCCAAAGCTCCCTCTCGATGTAGTGCATCAGGATCGGGTTGTACAAGTTACGCTTCTTCAGCACTTCCTCGAACTTCTCCCGGGTGAAGTCCTGCTGCCCGCGAGCGGTGTAGATCAGCTCACCCGCCAGCTCGCCCAGCTGCTCGAGCTCCTTTTCGCTCACCGGCGGGTCCTGGACGAAGTACTTCAGAACCGGTGAGCCGGGTTCCCTGCCGATGACGATCTCGCTCATCGCGGACTTGTACCGGTCGAAGACCTCAACGTTCGGGGGCACATCCCAGCGCTTGAATTTTATCGGAACGATGCGCCTAGATTTATCGGAGGAATCGCCCTTACCCATTGATGGTACACAAATGTGCTGACTGTTAAATGTTGCCACGGGGCTTGATGATTGATGCCATCCATTATTTAAGAAATTCCGGACGCTAATCGAGCGGGACTAGAGACGTCCGAGCCCGGCCAACTGACGTGCGAGGAGTCTCCGGCCCGTTGAGTTCTACTGTGATACAAACAGTAGAGAGAAAGGAGTGGCGTTAGAGGCTGTCAGAACGCCGCACCTCGCCCGGTATGGCTTCGGCCGTTTCGAGCGTAACCCGGGTGTCTGATAGGAGTCCTCGCGATGGTCGGTGATCGCTGCGGAACGGAGTTTCGACCAAAGCGGCATGCACCGGAGGATAACAGGAAAGGCTCGATGCGGTCCGTCACAGGAGGACGACGAAAGCGCCAGCAACACCCACTCCGTGACCGGAAACCCCGTCCTTGAAAAGACCTATATATTATCACCATAATAAGCAATCAAATGGTCAGGAGAGGCAGGAGGCGGGGGAAAAACCCTAGGGTCGTGAGCGTCGCGGAGTACAGCCTGCGTCCCCCCGTAGTCCTTCAGGTCTTCGATTCGCCCTTACTCGGTGAGGCGTCGCTCGGCAGCCTGCTGGAGAAGGTCTCGAGGCTGGAACAGCTCAGGACGTCACTCTCGCTGGTGCTGAACCGCGTTGCGGCTGAAAAGTCGGGAAACGAGGAGGTGTTGGAGGAACTGAATCGCCTGGCGGCGGAATTCCTGCTCACCTTGAGCGCCGCCGACATGTCGTACCGTCTCCTGAGCAAGAGGATGCCGAGGAACGTCGTGGAGGCGGGCGCATCGCTGAAGTTGCTGCTGAGGCTCGCAGCTGCCGCCGGCATACTACACCAGCTGGGCAAGAAGGAGGAGGGGCTTCACCTTCTGAGGCTAGCGCAGCTGGAGATCGAGGACCTGCAGAACGCCAGGAGAGCCTATGAGGGTCTGGACAGGTGGATCTGGCTCTCCTCGTACGTCGGTGACGACCTAGCCATCCTCATGAGGGAATACGAGGGCGGTTCGACCGGCCTCTCGGACATAATACTGGAGGTGGCTTTGCTGATGCAACAGGAGATCGAGTTATCAAAGCGCGCGCTGGGCGGCATCAAGCCGGCCTCGAGGGTCCAGAGCGTCATGAGGGCGATCGAGGAGAGCGAAGCGGTGCTGAGAAGGGAGGTTCTGGAGAGGATTCAGGGCTGAGCGTCCCCCTCGCCGCTTTCCATGCCTTTCAACATGTCCACGATCTCCGAGATGTCGTAACCGTCTCCCTCCTCATCGCGCGATATCACCTCGTACTCGTCCGTTATGTCAGGGGGAGGCCTCTGCTCGGGCTGCGGCTCCGTGACGTCCAACACCCTGACCATTTCACACCCGCCTCCTCACGATGGCCGACCTCACGCCCTCGTAGCCGAATCCCTCCGAGACGCGAAAGAAGGCTGCCTCCTTCCTCACCGGATCCACCACCAGCGCGACGTGGTGCGGCATCGCGAAGCAAGATTTGTGCGACGTTATGTCGGTCGGTGACAGAAAGCATCCGTATCCCGGGTGCGAGTGGTACCATCCGACGATCTCCTTGTCGGGATGATCTCGCCTGAGAGACTCGGCCACCTCGGCCAGTGAATCGGGAGCGAAGGCGACTGAGGTCTCGGAGGCGATGGACCGACCTCTTATCGAACCGGTCACGTGGACATACGTCTCGCCGTTCCACGTGTAGGCCCTCCCCAGCAGAAACCCAATCACCTCACGCGGCAGCTCCTCCAGTGCGTGCTTCGTCACGTCCAGCAAAACCTCTAGGTCGATGTAAACTGGGTAAACCGGCCTCTCTTCGGCGCACATGATCGGCGTGCTATTCGACGACGCGCGGCCTGCCCCCGGCAGGAGCCTGCATGGATCCCATGAGGTGCGGGTTCTCCTTGAAGAAGGCGGTCGCTTGCATGCAGATGGGGATCTTGCTGAGCGGGTCCTCGGGGTTCGGGTTCTCAACGAGAAGCTGGAGGCCCCTCACCAGCGTCGACAGCGAGAAGTTCTTCCCCCACTCCCTGATCATCTTCCAGCAGACGAGCCCGTTTCCGCCGTATCTGGGCCCGGGGCAGATGTTCGGATGGAAGATGTTGCTCTCCCAGAAGATCCTCATCGGCGCACCGTGCTTCGGATCGGGGTATGGGTAGTACCGGAGCACGTAGATGCTGGCGGTGTGGGTGAGCTGCTCCTCCACGCCCTTCTTGGTCAGCACGAAACCGCGTGCCTGAAAGGTGACGACGTACCTCAGCGCTACGTCGAGGGTCTCGAGCCCGGCGCTGTAAACCATCGGGAAGCTCATCTGCCTCCAGACCTCCTCCCGGACGAACTCGTACCCCTGCTGCCTCATCTCCTGCTCCTCCCGCTCGAGCCTCTTCAGCAGCTTGTCCTGCGGCAGCATCGCTCCACCCACCGGCCTCGGTACTAGGTCCATGATGGCGCCGTCCGAGATGCCCAGCTCGCCGAGCGTCTTGTCGAAGAGCTCAGGGCCGATCTCCTTGCCGCCGAGCACGAGCCGGTACGTCGTTGTCGGCGGTATCTTGAGGGCCTTCATAACCTCCTCGACCACCACACGCACGGTGTGTCCCGGCTCGACCTCTAGCTTCACGCTCCTTCTCGTGGTCAGCTCGTTCACGGTTATGATCACAACGTCCTACCTCGAACTCAGAAGAGGCAAAAGCCTGTTAATAAGTCGTTCCAAAGGGCGTCAACCGCTTAGAACAACGCGAGTTGACGATGGACGGCTTGATGCGACCGGAAAACCCGCTCCGTCTCCCTTGGTTCAATGCTTAATAACCATGGCAAGCCAAGTGCGTGGGAGTTGCACCTCACAGCCGAGGACATGGCGCTGGTGCGCTACCTGGCCGAATTGCCGAGGAGGTCGGGGAGGGTCAGCGTGAACGTGTCAGATCTGGCCACGAGCCTGCAAACCACTGAGGAGCGCGTGATCGAGCGGCTTCTGAACCTCCAGGCAACGGGACTGATATCGATCGCGTCCGTCCCGAACGACCCGGCGCTGAGGTCCAAGCTCATCCAGCTGATCAGGACCATCGATTTCAGGTTCCTCGCCGGGAGGATGACCGAGACCGAGTACGAAAGCCTCAGGAGGGCCGCTGTCGAGCTCGCCCTCGGCCTCGAGTCCGTGAACCTTAACGACCTTCCTCCGTCCCCGATAATCCTCGGCGGGCTCATCAGGAGGAGGTCTCAGCTGGTGACCTCGCTGCTGAACCTAACCTCATCAAAGGAGCAGGACCAGAAGCTCGTGAACGAGGTGGTGAGGGGGCTTCAGGAGATAGAGGCGACGATCGATCAGATAGAGGGTGGAGGGGGAGGCATCTGGTCTGAGATGCTGAGCGGTCTCAGGCACCTCCGCGAGCGGTTGGAGGAGGACTTCCTACGGACCACCATCGGCGACCTGGATCCGAAGCAACTCGAGGCCACGAAGGCCGAGGTCACGGAGCGCCTGGATGAGATCGTTCAGGCCCTGGGCAAGTACTTCCAGCAGGACGAGGCCGTGACGCTGCCACCGTTCGTCGAGGTGGAGATAGAGCTTCTCAGGACAAGGCTTAACCTGGGCGAGATCTCGAAGGAGGAGTACGAGTACCTCTACAACGAGTTGCTGCGGAAGTTCGGCGTTGGTTCCGGTGGCGACCTGGAAGGTTACCTGAGGGTGATCGAGGCCGGGATAGCGCAGCTCAGGGAGCAGCTGGACGCGATCAGGGGGATAAGGTCGCGGGGTCAGCGGGTCGAGAAGGCGCTGCTCGACGCGATGGAGGTCCGGACGAACAAGGCCGTGGACCTGCTGGGCCAGATAAGCGACGAGATCAAGCTGCTGAAGAGGTTGCTGGACCAGATCAACCGATCTGCGTGACCAGCACGAATTTGTCGTTTATGGACTTCATGGTCTCCAGCGCCGAGATGAAATCTTGCCCTGTCGCACCGAACTCGCTCCTGAGCTTGTCGTACGAGGTAAGGACTGCGCTCCAGTTGGGGAAGGATTCGAGCAGCTTGGACTTGACGAGCCCGAGGAGCTCCAGCAGCTCTCGCTCCGATTCGCGGTAGGCCCTGATGAGGCTCTCGTTCTCCTCCAGCTTGATACCCAGCTTGGCGGACGTCTCCTCGATGGACGATCGCGCCTCCCTGAGCCTGGATATCAGCTGGGATATCGTGCGGACCAGGTCGCTCAGCTCCGACAGTATCTCCTTCGCGTCCCTCGCGGCAGAGGCCGTCTCGCGCATCACCGAGGACGCGACCCTCATGTAGACCTCCTTGCTGACCAGCGACTTGCTCTCGAAGAGCTTCAACATCTTAGTCAGGTTCCCCGAAAGGGCGGAGAGCCTCGGAGAGTAGTCAGTCAGACGGAGCCCGAGCTGCTGAGGCGACTCTAGCTTCAGCACCCTCCCCAGAAGCCAGACCCTCTTGAAGTCGGAGGTGATCTCCTGGTAACCCTTCAATTCGAGGAAGTTGGCGACGCGCACCTTGGTCAGCTCGACCTGATACAGGAGCTCCAGCTCCGGTGGGGCCGAGAGCTTCAGGATCCCCGCGTCCTCCAGCGAGACGAGCGCCTCGAGGGCCGTCCACGAATCCGTGCCGAGCCTGAAGCCGAGCACGTCGGGGTTGAAGTAGAGCGAGCTGCCGAACCGTCGTGGATCGGTCACCAGTGTGAGCAGAACCTTCCTCGTCTCCGCGGGCTCCACCTCACGTCACCAGCAGATCGAACCTCTCGAACTTGTCGCACTTCCAGCACTTCTCCCTCCTGCTGGCGAGCAGTCTGGCGCAGTCCAGGTGGTAGGGCGTCATGCAGATGGGACAGAGAACGGCCTCCTCCAGCTTAACCTCCTCCCTGTCGATGGGGCACTCGAGCGGCCCCATGAAGCTCTCGAACTTGTCCAGGATCTGGATCTCCCACGTGCCGTCTGTCGTGACGCCGAGGCTCGGGACGAAGTTCCTGTAATTGCCCACGATCTCGACCTTGATCCGCCTCAGCAGCTCCTCCATGATCCGCCTCCGGCATAACGCAACGATATTAAAATCTGGTGGGCATCGGCGCGTTTGAGGATCGTCCCGGAAACAACGCTTTTAGCCCAGCACTCTGGTCGTCCCTCGTTGGAGGCGGTCGTCGACGCCGCGATCGCTGCGGGCGTCTTCGCCCTTGCGGTCGGGGTCGTGGTGGTCTTCGCGCTGAGCGGCGGATCGATGTACCTGAGCTACACGGAGGACGCGATGGTGAGGGCAGAGGCCAGGGCCGTCACCAACTTCCTGAAGGGCTACATCTCGAGGTCGTCCAAGAACCTCCTCGAGCTGAACCCGAGCTACGTCGGTCGGCCTGCGATGGACCTAACGGGGTTCCGGGTCGACTTCGTGGCGAGGATCAGTTTCCCCCAGCGTATCGCCATCTCCCAAGCCGGTGCATCGCCGTCCTTCCCCTCGCAGGTCTTCGCCTGCCCCACTGGTCCGGGGAAGGGCGTTGCGGTCTCCAGGTACGGCGTCGGAATCACCGGGATGAGGCCGGATCCGAACCTCGTGAAAATCGAGAGCGATGGAACCATCAGGGCGAACGCTCAGCTTAAGGTGTGCTCCTTCACGTACAGCGACACAATAGAACCCGGTGCGCTGACGAGCGTCTTCACACACGAGTCGCCGATCGTTTTCTACACCGATGGCGGCTCATACGTCGTCGTCCCGTCTGCGTATCCAGAGGCGGTGCTGGCCTTCGTCAAGGGCAGATCCGTCGATCCGTCGAGCGTCAGGGTGCCGAGCGATGCGGTCTACGTCTCAGACTCCACGATCATGGAGAACGGCGTCTCGATAACGATCGAGGTCTGGGCCTGGTCGGGTGGGGCGATGTGAGGAGGCGCAGGGCCGGGATAGCGTGGACCGTCGAGGCGATACTTGCGGCCTCGATAATAGTGATCGGGCTGATGCTGTACATCCAGATAGTCTCGCTGAAGACGGCCTCGACCTCCGAGCACAGGGGAGACCTGGAGGAGATTGCCAACAAAATGCTGGGTGCCCTCAACGAGCGGGGCGACCTCGACGAGCTCATCTGCAGAGAAGAGTACACATCACCGGATGAAGCGCTGGGCATCATTGCCTCTGTGGCACCTCGTGGAATAGCTGTGAACTTCACCGTGGTCAAGCTGATGCGGAGCAGCGACGGTTCAGTGGAGGTGGACCACAGGCTCTTCTCCGTCGTGTGGGGAGCGTTCGACCCGAGCCGTTCCTACTCCGCGGGGACGATCTCGCTGTCGTGCGCCAACGACAAGGTGGCGGTCCTTGCGGTCAGCAGGGGATGACCTTTCCGGTCGGCAGCGATTTGCGCGGGAGCTGAGGGCCTGAGGGTTTCACCTCAGCTGGCGGAGGCACGCGGCCAGAGGGCCTTGCCCGTAATCCGGGCTGATGGGGAGACGTGGATGTCGTGGGTCCGTATCCAGGCCCTGGCCCTTCGCCCTCTACACCTCCGGCGCCCATTCCGGACCGTAGTGTGGCAGCGACTTCTCCGAGAGGCCCCCCTCACCGCTGGATGGAGCTCAGCCGGTCTGAGTATCGTCAGCAGAGCATAGCCCTCCCGGGCGCTCCGCTACCCCTGGGCCTCGGCGGACCTGGCTAGCCGGTACCTGATGTATCCGGGCCCCCTGACCCGCTCCAGGAAGCCCCTCTCGGTGAGCCGGGCCAGATAGGTCGAGACGGTGCTGAGGGGGATCTCCTCTCCGTACTCCTCAACGTACGCCTCGAGGGCCTCCCGGGAGCTGAAGTCACCGCTCGGGAACCTCCGCTCAAGAGCCCTTGCGAGCCGGACCAGCTTGTTCTCGATGGTCGAGCTGCGATCCGGGTGCCCGGAGTACAGCTCCATCAGGTCCGCCAGCTGGAGTATCTTCTCACGGGTTATGTTTCCCTCCACCACCAGCGTGATCTTGTCGCCGTCCTCGTCCACCATCTCGAGCTTGAGCCTCTTCCTCGGCAACCCACCAGGTCGACATCTGCGCCGTCGATAAAGCGTGCCCTTTGCACAGGAAGTGGAAGCCCGTTCCAGACCCCGGAACCTCAACCCGCAGACGAGGTCCGCAAAGGGTTGGCCATTCGGGTCGTGGCTGAAGATAGCGTATATTTCTACGTCCTACCGAGTAGGTGCAGCTGGGGAAGAATGGCGCGCAACCGCTCAGTGGGAATTAGAATCCCGGCCGCTTCCACCGCTCTCGGCGCGCTCAACGTGATTCTATACGGATTCCAAGGGATTAGAACGCTATTAGAAGGGCAGACCACCCTCGCCGTTTCAAACTTCCTGTTTCTCGCAGGATTTCTCGCCTCGATTCTAATGATTTGGAAGGGCAAGTTCGGTCACGTTCTAGCAATGATTCTACTGATTCTAGTCGGATACAGGATGTCTGGAGCCGTCTTGGACGCCTCGAGAGACCTTGCCTTCAGGGCGGCCCACGGGGGGATGATAGCCTTGGCTGCAGTCTTCGCGGCGGCGGCGTTCAGGGAGAAGCGGTGGAACCGGGGTCCCGAAGGGCCTTCCTGAGGCTCCGTTGCACGCCATCGAGCACCTCTGCGGCCTCTTCGAACCTCCCCTCCCTCAGGAGCTGCCCCACCTCGACGAGCCAGCTGCACCCCTCCTCGCCCGCCAGACCGAGGTAGCTGATCAGGAGGACGGTGAAGACGCTCTGCGTCACGTTTCTCAGGGCCTGCTGCAACACCTTGGCGTAGGTCCCCTTCGTGACGCCGAGTTTCGCCGCGCGCTCCGACATCTTCTTCCCCCTGTTCGCCGGGTCCATCTCCGCCAGCAGCACCTGGAGCTGCCGCTCCGTCAGCGCCCCCCTCCTGGCCAAATAGAGCAGCACCGGGTCCCGGTCCGCGTGGACCTGCTGCGCCTCCTGAAGCCGCTGGATCGCGAGGGAACTCCGCTCCATCCGCCCGCCTCCGCGTTAGACAAATTTGTCAACCACCTCCACGTAAAGGGTTTGCGGACCGAACCGGTCAAGCCGACAGTCCGTAATACCAGGGTAGTATGTGACCGGGCCGAAGGTCCACCAGCAGCGCAGGCACAAGCCTCGGACGTGACGCTTAGGGTTATGATCAAGCGGCCGGCCCGTCAATGAGGGATTGAAGCAGAAGGTCGAGGTCTACATCCCAGCGCCGCTGAGGCCCTACGTGGGCAACGCCGACAAGGTGTCGCTGGAGGCGGAGACGGTGGGAGACGCGATCAGGGCCCTCGTGGAGAGGTATCCCCAGCTGAGGACGCAGCTCCTCGACGAGCAGGGGAGGGTCAGGAGGCACGTCAACGTCTTCCTCAACGACCGGAACGTGAACGAGCTGGGAGGGCTCGAGGCGAGGGTCCGGGAGAACGACCGGATACTGCTGCTCCCCGCGATAGCCGGAGGACTGGCGATCCGATCGTCCCCGTAGTGGACGGAGGCGCACCCCCACATCCTTGAGGAACCAGTTTTAAGCAACCGGATTAGCCATACCCTCAGGCATGTGGCGAAGGCCGGGACCGGCCGCGGCTCACCTCGCGCTCTTGCTGGCGTTAACGGCCGCGCTGGTCCTGCTGCTCTGGGTCCAACCGGTCCGCGCGGAGGGGAACATAGTCAGCGTCACGGTCACCGTCCTCAACGGCCACAACGAGGTACTGCAGGGAGCTAACGTCACCGCGTATTACACCAACGAGACCAAGGTGCCGAACACGGGAGGAATGAGAGGCTCGGCAATCACTAACTCGAGCGGACGGGCGGTCCTGCAGCTGATGAGCGGAACCACCGACGCCAAATATGTAATAAAGGTTTACTTCAGAGGCCTGCTCGTCAACGAGACTCAAAACGAGTTTGATTGCAGCACAGAGTGCCCTCGGACTTCCTTCTCCGTGAAGCTTGACGTTTACCACCTCACCATCAGGGTCCTCAGCAGCTCGGGGGTTCCGGTGCCAGGCGCCAGAGTCAACGTCACCTCCTCACTAATCGATCCTCAGGAGATCGCCAGGAATGCGCAGACCGACAGCAGCGGCAACCTCGTGGTTAGGAACCTGCCCGCAAAATACCTCACCGACTCAGGCGAACTCGATGTGGAGTACACCATCGACGTCTCCTACACGGCCGTCGGGAACGTCAAGCTGACGAAGAGCGTTACCCACACGCTAAGCAGCGACAGAACCTCCGTGGAGGTCAGACTCGACCTGTACAGTATCTCGGCGAAGGTGCAGGACATGGAAGGCAACTCGATTCAGGGGGTCACGGTAGAGCTCCTGAAGGGTGACAGCGCGACGCCTTTGCTCACGGAGACCTCCGACTCCAACGGCTTGGTGACCTTCAAGCTGCTGCCCGGAGGAACTTACTCGCTCCGTTTCAAGATGGACAATGAGCTGGTGTACGAGAGGCGGGACCTCGTCGTAGCGGGAGACGTCAACTTGGGCGATCTGACGTTACCGGTTAAAAAGCTCTCGTTCAGCCTGTTCTCGCAGAACAACAGGCCAGTGACCGGGTTCCAGCTCTCGGTGAAGCTGATCAGAACGGACGACAACTCCGAGTACAGGTCCAGGACGACTTCGGTCGACTACGTCGACTTCGGGTACGTCAGGGCCGACAGGGACTACGTCGTCCAGGTCCTGTTCGAGGGCCACAAGGTCTACGAGGGGACGCTGAGGGGCGGCGACATACGGACGAACGTGAGGCTAACGCTGAACTTCGGCAACTTCGGGATCTCCCTGAACCTCGAGGGCCTCTTCGGCAGGCTCCCTCAGCTGCTTAGGGATGCGGTGGTTCTGGAGTTGACCGTCGATGGCGGGAGCTACAAGATGACGCCGACCCGAGAGAACGAAGTCTTCCTAGCAAAGGACCAACCCCTCGTGCCCTACCGATACAGGCTGCTCTACCTGGGCTCGGTCATCGGAGAGGAAACCATCAGGCCCCAGAGGAACGGAGACCTCCTGACCGTCAGGCCCGAGGTGCTGGACCTCAACGTCAAAGCGGTCTCCCTCGACGGCAGACCAGTTCCCGGCACGCTGATCCTGAGCGTCGGCAACTCGGAGATCGGCTCGGTCCAGCTGTCGGCCGAGGGCGGAGCGGTGAAGGGTCTGGTCCCACTGAAGTACGGCTACAGGGTCGTCTACAGGAACGTGCAGGTGGCCGAGGGAGAGCTCGCCGAGAATACCGTCAGGCAGGGTCAGCTCGCTATCAGGGTCAGGGTGCTGGACTTGGTGGTGAGGGTGCTCGACCACGACGGTGAGGTGCCTCTGGAGGGAGCGCTGGTGACGCTCCAAGTGGGAGGCTATCGGGACACGAGGACGGCCAACGCCACCGGAAAGGTGCTGTTCCCGGACGTGCCCTACTCCAAGGCCAACGTCACGGTGCGGTACATGGGAGTCGAGGTCTACGGAGCCGAGGTCGAGTACCTGATCGAGGACAAGGGGTTCGAGATCTCGGGGACGAGGGTCTTCAGGGTGCACATAACCGCGCTCGATGGGGAGAGGTCGCCGCTGCCGGGTGGGAGGTACAGGCTCGAGATAGGGGAGTTCATCGCCGAGGGAGAGCTTGACGATCGCGGGAACGCCACGGTCAGGCTGGTCCCGGGCGGGACTGTCCGTGTCACCATAGAAT
>Ga0209080_1000473_pt1 | contig 26606 bp, 28 predicted proteins | sample JNZ110809AmetaG_FD_184123 | JGI IMG/M metagenome (GOLD analysis project Ga0209080, IMG submission 184123) | Hot spring microbial communities from Jinze hot spring, China to study Microbial Dark Matter (Phase II) - JNZ 110809A (SPAdes) (version 3) ...
TTAGCTGTAGGGTTAGGTGCTGGAGAGTTCTATAAGTTCTCTGATGATGAGAGGAAAAAGCTGTTTAAGATAGTTGTCGATGAGGCTAATGGAAAGGTTCCTGTTTTGGTTGGAGCTTGGCATACTGGAACCGAGCCTGCCCTAATGCTGGCTAAGTATGCTGAAGATATTGGAGCTGACGGCATAGTGCTGATACCGCCGTTCTACAATAGAGTAGAGTCAAAACTCTACCTCTATGAACACTTCTCCAAGATAGCGAGAAGCATTAATCTTCCAGTAATGATACAGGACAACGAGGATGTTTTTGGAGTACATATATGCCCTTTCCTCTATAGGAGACTAGTTGAGGAGAACGTTAACATCTATCTAGTTAAGATAGAGGGATCTGGAGCACTAGAGAAGATGAAGGTCTTGAAAGAGATGTTGGGAGATGAAATAATTATTTTCGGCGGGTCTGCCGCAAGATTTTTCTACGAAGAGATGGCTGTTGGAGCCAGTGGAAATATTCCCGACGCTTGCTTACCGGATCTACTTGTAGATGTTTTCAACAAGTATAAAAGTGGCGATATTGATGGCTCAAAGAAAATTTATGAGAAATTTAAGCGCTGGCTTAACTTCCTGCTTTTACATCCGCTCCAAGCGGCCGAAATAGAGAAGGAGACGCTTAGATTGAGGGGGGTCATTAAGTGCTCTCATACAAGAGGACCTAAAGTTGGCTTGAGTGAGGAAGATAAGCAAGCTTTAAAAAGAATATTGGAAGAGATGGGTGTGATTTAGGAGCGTTGAGTAAAATGAGGTTAAGAAGCGAGAAGATGGGTTGGGTTGTTAGGGGTTTAATTAGGTCTGGAGGATACGATTACGAGGTTGGAAAACCCATAGTGGAAATAGTTAATACTTGGAGCGAATGGAATCCTGGCCATAATCATTTAAGGATGGTTGCTGAAGCAGTTAAGCGCGGAGTTTTATCCGCTGGCGGCTTTCCATTAGAATACAATACGCTCTCATTATGTCCGGGTCAAAGTCTTCCAAACCGCAATCTACTTGCCCTAGAGGTTGAGTCAATCATTTGTGGTGTGGGTGGAAAGGAAGACCCGGCACCATATGCTGAACCAGCTGATGCTGTAGTATTTATCTGTAGCTGCGATAAGGATATCCCGGCTCTTTTAATGGCTGCGGCTCGAATAAACTTGCCCTCAATTTTTGTTTTGGGCGGAGCAATGCTTCCAGGCAAATTTAAGGGGGAAGATGTTGTATGCTGCACTGATGCGCAGCGATTAGAGCGCGACCTCAGGGCTGGAATAATTACGGAGGAGGAATGGAGAGAATTTCGGGAATGTGTTTTTCCATGTTCAGGAGCCTGTGGGCCGATGGGAACTGCAAATACGATGCAATGTATGGCTGAAGCTCTCGGTATGGCGTTACCTGGCTCCGCCTGTTCTCCAGCTATACTAGCTGAAACATATAGGAGGGCTGAGGAAAGCGGGCGGAAGGTTATGGAGTTACTTAAAAATGATATTAGGCCACGAGACATAATGACTGAGGAGTCTTTAGAGAACGCCATAAAAGTTCTCATGGCTATTGGAGGATCAACTAACGCTATAATCCACCTCATAGCCATAGCGCATGAATTGGACATAAAATTACCGCTGGAAAAATTTGATGAAATAAGTAGAAAGACTCCCTTCTTAGTTGATGTTAAGCCTAACGGCCGTTATCCTGCTGTAGATTTTCATCGAGCTGGTGGGGTGCCAGCCTTAATGAAGCAGATGGAACCAATAATCAACCTTGACGTCTTAACTGTTACCGGTAAAACGCTTAAAGAGAATCTGGCAAACGTTCAGGTCAAGAACGCTAACATAATTAGACCTCTAAATCAGCCATTTTTACATGAAGGCGGCATAGCCATACTTAAGGGGAATCTGGCTCCTAGGGGGGCAGTCATTAAGCATTCCGCCTCAATAGATCGTAGGCTACTTCACCATAAGGGGCCAGCGGTTGTCTTTAACTCTCCTGAAGAGGCTTATAGGCACTTGTTAAGGGAGGATATAGAGATCACTGAGGATCATGTTTTAATTCTCAGATATCAGGGACCCAAAGCCGCATGCATGCCTGAAACCGGCGCACTGCCCATACCAACAGTACTAGCTAAGAGAGGCGTTAAGGATATTGTGAGAATAACTGATGGGAGAATGAGCGGCACCCAATTCGGAACAATAGTTCTACACGTTTCACCTGAGGCATATGTTGGCGGCCCGTTAGCCGCCGTGGAGAATGGCGACACGGTGGAGCTTGATCTTACACGAAGGCTATTGGAGGTCAAATTGACAGACAAGCAGATTAAAGAAAGGTTAGAGCGATGGACTCCGCCTGAACCCAGATACAATTATAAGAGAGGTCCTCACGCCCTCTGGTTTAATTTCTGCACGCAAGCTGATGAGGGATGCATCTATCCATTCATGTAGAAAATCTTTTATTTTTTAGTATTTTTGTAATCTGCGTCCGGCAGGCTTATATCATATAAGCGTAAAGGCTTAAGATTAAAAGATGTCTTAAAGTTAATGGTTTAGATTTTGCAAAGCATGGCAGGCGGGAGAATGCTGCATGAAAAATGATCGCTATATTATGGCTTTAGATGAGGGGACGACTAGCGCTAGGGCGGTTATATTTGATCGCGAGCCGAGCATTGTGGGTTCAGGTCAACAGGAGTTTTCTCAGATATATCCACGCCCAGGATGGGTTGAACATGATCCTGAGGAGGTATGGGCTGCCCAATTAACGGCTATTAAAAATGCTCTCAGATCTGCACGTATAGGACCTGAAAAGGTTGCTGCTATAGGAGTAACGAATCAAAGAGAGACCATTATACTTTGGGATAAAACAACTGGTAAACCAGTATACAATGCTGTAGTTTGGCAGTGTAGGAGAACTGCTGAGCTTGTTGATGAGCTTAAGCGCAACTACTGGGACACATTTAAGAGTAAAACTGGCTTAATTCCAGATTCATATTTCTCAGGACCAAAGGTTAAGTGGCTTCTAGAGAATGTTCCCGGCTTAAGGGAAAGAGCGCTTAAAGGTGAAATACTATTCGGTACGGTAGATACATTTATTATCTGGAGGCTTACTGGCGGAAGAGTGCACGCCATAGATTATAGTAACGCTTCCAGAACCTTGCTCTTCAATATCCACAAACTGTGCTGGGATCAGGAACTGCTGGAAATTTTGGGCGTGCCTGAGAGTATGCTGCCTGAGCCAAAGCCATCAAGTCAAGTTTACGGTTATACTGAACCAAAATTACTCGGCGCCAGCATTCCGATATCTGGCGATATAGGTGATCAACAGGCAGCATTATTTGGGCAAGCAGCTTTCAAAGAAGGCATGGCTAAATGTACTTACGGAACAGGGAGTTTCTTGCTGGTCAATATCGGTGACACTCCACGCGAAACTGGAAAACTCCTAACTACTGTGGCATGGTGTATGGGAGGGAAGGTAACGTATGCCTTAGAGGGAAGCATTTTTATATCTGGCGCAGCCATCCAGTGGCTTAAAGACTCTCTAGGACTCATACGTGACCTATCTGAAATAGAGGTTTTAGCGTCATCCGTCAGAGGCAGCGAAGGTGTATTTTTTGTGCCGGCATTGGTTGGGCTTGGAGCCCCATATTGGGATCAGTATGCTAGAGGGTTGATCATAGGCTTAACGAGAGGCGCCGGCCGAGCGCATATAGCTAGGGCTGTGCTTGAGTCAATAGCTTATTTAACGCGTGACGTTATTGAGGCTGTAAGAGAAGCTGGTGTGGAGATTAGCGAGCTTAGGGTGGATGGCGGAGCCTCAAAAAATAACCTTTTAATGCAGATTCAGGCGGATATTTTGGGCTTAAGGATCGTTAGGCCAAGAATTCTTGAGACCACGAGTTTGGGAGCGGCTTACATGGCTGGTTTAGCTGTAGGATACTGGAGCAGTCTATCGGAGATATCCTCTATGTGGAGGGCGGAAAGGATCTTTGAGCCGACTATGGGTAGTTGTGAAAGAAATAGAATGTATATGGTTTGGAAAGAAGCCGTAAAGAGATCTTTAAGCTGGGCTAAGGTGCTTAAAGAAGCCGGCTTAGAATAAGGAGTTGGAGGGTACGTATGCGCAGAGAACCTATACGTGTGGCCATAATTGGGGCTGGAATTATAGGCGCTAGCATATCAAGAGTCCTTTCCATGTTTGAGGACTTTGAAGTTATTTTAGTAGAGAAGGAGGCGGATGTGGGCTGGGGGGTTAGTAAAGCTAATACTGGCATAATTCATGCAGGCTATGACGATGAGCCGGAGCTATATCCATTGAGGGCGAAATTATGCGTTAGAGGAAATGAGATATGGCGTAAATGGGCTGATGAGCTCGATATACCAGTCAGATGGTGTGGCTCCTTAGCTTTAGCATTTAACGAGGATGAGGTGAATATCCTTAAAACCCTCCTTTCTAGAGGATTACGTAACGGCGTTAGCGGCTTGAAGATCGTTGAGGCAGAGGATATTAAGGCTCTAGAGCCGAATGCATCAAGGGATGCTGTTGCAGCGCTTTGGGCTCCAACAGCTGGTCAAATATCACCTTGGGATGCTGTAATTGCGCTTGTTGAGAATAGCGTTGCGAATGGCGTAAAATTGTATTTGTCTACTGAGGTTAAGGGCATAAGAATAAAAGATGGCAAGATCTTGGGCTTAGAGACGAACAGAGGTTTTTTAAGGGCTGATTGGGTTATTAACGCTTCGGGAATATATGCTGATAAAATAGCTGAAATGGTCGGGATTAGAGGGTATAGGATAAGGCCTAGGAAGGGCGAATATATAATCTTCGATAAGGAGGCTGAGCCGAAAGTCACTAGGGTGCTATTTCCAACTCCAACGCCAATATCTAAAGGAGTTGTCGTAACGACGACTGTTGACGGAAATCTTATGATCGGGCCGAGCGCAGAAGACTTGAACGAAGATTTGAGGGAGGAGCGAAGCAATACTAAGAGCGGCTTAGATTATGTTTGGGCATCGGCCTCTAAGCTTGTGGATAGGCTTCCGTCCAAAAGCATGATTATAAGGTTCTTTGCCGGCTTAAGGCCCGAGCCCACTGGGGGAGACTTTATAGTTAGGGGATACGATGAGGTTTACGGTTTCATTGACGCTGCGGGGATGCGTTCGCCGGGGTTAACGGCGGCTCCGGCGGTAGCCCACATGGTCTCAGAAATATTGAGGTCACTTATAGATCGTGAGCTTAAGCGGAAGGATAGCTGGAATCCTTATAGAAAGCGCATGATTAGGTTCTCGGAGCTAACGCACAGCGAAAGGAGTGCTTTAATTAGTAAAGATCCTAGGTATGGCCGAATAGTATGCGTTGACGAGATGGTAACTGAGATGGAGGTAATTGAGGCTATTAAGAGGGGGGCAACCACAATAGACGGCATTAAGTTCAGGACCAGGGCATGTATGGGTAAATGCCAAGGATCCTCATGTATGCATAAGATAGCGTTAATATTGTCCAGGGAGCTTGGCATACCGCTCTGGAGAGTCTCAGTTAAAGGTCCTGGAACCGAGATAGGCATAGGAGACATTAAAGTGTTGTTTGAGGAGGGAGATCAGTGCGGGAGATGCAGAGAGACCTAACAATTATAGGCGGCGGGCCAGCAGGGCTTGCGGCAGCTATAAAGGCCTGGAAGCTCGGCATTGAGAGCATCACCCTCATAGATGAGTCTGAGAGGTTAGGTGGTGTTTTACCACAATGCATACATACGGGTTTCGGGCTACATTATTTTGGAGAGGATTTGACCGGTCCAGAGTTTGCTGCCAGGCTTATAGGGAGGCTTAAAGAGACCGATGTTGAGGTTTTGGGCGGAGCGTATGCTGCCGAGATCAACGTTAAACCTGACAGCTTTAAGGAGGTTTATGGATACAGGTATGGAGAAGCATTTAAAATCAAATCTAAGGCCATCATATATGCCGCTGGCTGCAGGGAGAGAACACGCTTTGAGGCTGGAATTTTAGGCGAGAGACCTTCAGGCGTTTACACCGCTGGCGAAGCCCAGACGCTAATGGATATATATGGGATTCTCCCCGGTAAGGAAATAGTTATCGTCGGCTCAGGCGACGTAGGCCTAATAATGGCCAGAAGATTTGCCCTAGAGGGCGCCAAGGTTAAGGGCGTCATCGAGATTATGCCATATCCTGGAGGATTGATACGCAACATAGTTCAATGCCTGGAGGATTTCGGAATACCACTATACTTAAGTCATGCAGTAGCTGAGGTGAAGGGCTCTAGAAGGGTTGAGTCAGTTAAGGTCATGAAGGTTGATGGTAACCTCAAACCTATAGGCCCTGGCTTTGAGATAAAATGCGACGCGGTTATATTGGCTGTTGGTCTTAGACCAAGGATTGAATTGCTCGCGAGGGCTGGCGCCCTAATAGATGATGCGACAGGAGGCCCGATTGTGAACGACTGGCTGGAGACAAGTATACCTGGAGTTTTTGCGGCTGGCAACGTTCTCATCGTTAATGACTTAGTCGATTACGCCGCCGAGCAGGGTGAGAGGGCTGCCGAGTCGGCCTTCAAACTTATAAGCGAGGGAGATCTTACAAGATCTGGAGCCAAGCCTCTGATTCGGGGGCGTAATGTAAGATTAATTGTTCCACAATTAGTCAGCTGCCTACAAGATGTCGTATTCTACGGCCGTGTCAGCGCACCGGAGGAGAATGTCGCAATCAGGTTTGAAGAGATTGGAAAAATCTTTAGGCTGCCGGCTGTCAGGCCTCCGGAAATGTTTAGGGTTAAAGTACCAGCCAGCGACCTTTTGAGGTTAAGATGTGAAAAATTAACTGTCAATGTTATGAGATTGGAGGCGTAGTGAAGTGATGCCTCCTGCCGAGGGGCAGAACACACGCGAGATCACTTGCATTATATGTCCGCTTGGATGCACACTTAGGGTGCTGCTTAAAGGTGAGGGAGTGATTAAAGTTGAGGGGAATAGGTGTCAGAGGGGGATAATTTATGCTCAGGGCGAGGTTAAGCCTAGACGCACGCTCATAACTGTTGTTAAAGTTTATGGTGGCGAATTACCAGTTGTATCGGTTAAGACGTCTAAGCCAATACCTAAAGATTTAATTCCTGAGGCTATGAAGGTTATCTCCAGGGTTTCTGTTAAAGCGCCGGTCAAAGCTGGAGACGTGATAGTTGAGAATCTCCTCGGCTTAGGGACTGACGTTATAGCAACAAGGGATGTTAAAGCAGTGTAGGTTTATATTCCGGGGCCGCATGATTTTTGCGGTGAATAGAACTTGGCTAAGGCACGGCTTCTATTTTTCCATCCCACTACTAATCATCCTTCTTCCATTCATGGGAGTATTCCTCAAGGCTGCTGTTGTAGGTTGCGCTGGCATAAGGCTTGAGGGCGGAGACCCTAAGATTAAAGATTAGCTTAGTATTGCTAGCAAAAGAATTTAGCTCAGTAGTCTGAAGAACAAAATATAAAGATGGAGAGAATGAAAAATATCTTTGTTAAGGTATGCTTAAGGGGAGTTAGAAAATGTTGAGGACCAATGTTGATAGGCTAGTTAAGATTTCGGTTATAGGTGAAGTCTCAAGCCCAGTTTTCCGCAGATCCCCATACAGAATTTCTTCTGAGGGCAGGCCAGTTGTATTACCGGGGGTTGGCGGAATAACATATAATGTTCGCGTAGGTGATCCGGCTGTCGGCTGGGCTGCGGATCACGTTGAACCCGGCGTAAGCGTTAGGAATAGGGAGAGCGATGATGCAAACATGGCTTTAAATGTTTTGGCCTGTGTTGGCAATGAAGCCATAGTGGTCTCCGGTGACGCTAAGGGCGCTAGGGGTGTTGTCACCGGGAAGCATGGGGGGATAGAGCATGTGCTTGTAGACTTTCCGCCCGAAACCATAGAGAAGCTAGTTATAGGTGATAAAATTATGATAAGGGCTTTTGGCGTAGGCCTAGAACTTATCGACTACCCTGAAATTAAAGTCATGAATATTGATCCACGTCTCCTCGAGAAGATTGATCCAAAACCCTCAGGCGACAAGATTGAGTTCCCAGTAACTCATATAATTCCGGCGTCAATTATGGGTTCTGGGCTTGGTGCGGATCAAACATACTCAGGGGACTACGATATACAGCTGTTTGATGAATCCGTAGTTAAAGAATATGGTTTAGAGGACTTAAGGTTAGGCGACCTAGTGGCAATTCAGGATGCTGATAGCTCATATGGCCGCGTATATTTGAGGGGGGCCGTGACAATCGGAGTGGTCGTGCACTCCAACTGCGTCATTTCTGGGCATGGACCCGGAGTAACAACACTATTAACCTCTAGGAGCGGGAAGATAGTTCCGAGGATCAGTTCCGATGCGAACATAGCAAAAATCTTGAATTTAAGATGAGGCGTCAACCCTCTCACAATATGTTCAAATCCTCCAGGATTTGAATTAGAGATGGAATCCTTATTGCCAACCAAACATACAGTGACACTGCAAGCATAAGTAGCGATAGTAAGATAAACGCGTAGTCTCTTCTTCTCATATTCAGCACATATAGGTTGGTACGCTTCTTTGTGGCTCCCCAAGCCCTAGACTCCATTGCTTCGGCCAATTCGATACTCCTCCTTATAGCGCTGACTATCAATGGAATTAGAATTGGAATGTAATTCCTTATTCTCTTCATGAAGTTTCCGCCCTCTAAATCTAGTCCACGCGCCCTCTGAGCGTCGATTATTGTTTGGGCTTCCTCAGCTAAAACAGGGATGAAGCGTATAGCTGTTGTAAATGCGAAGCAGAGCTCATATGGAACTCCCATCTGCTCCATAGATAATCCGAGCATATCGGGCGATGTTGTGAGGAAGAATATGGAGAAGGACTCTACGAGGACAATAAACCTAACGCTCATCGCTAAGGCGTGCTCTATAATCGAGTATATTGACTGAGAAGCGCCGTAAAAGTACAGCGAAATAACATTCATGGCAAATATTAGTAGTGCGAAGAATGTTGAGCCTCTAAGTAGGCGGAGCCATTCTCTCTTAACCCTAGCCAAGACAACTAGGGGTACCTGTATGAGAAGTATTATTAGGAGCGGGATGAGTTGACTAAATAGCACCGAGATCACGAATAGAACACATACGTAGACAAGTTTAGCCCTTGGGTCAATGCTATGTATGGGGGAGGAGACGCTTCTATACTTTAGACCATCAAACATGCTCATTAGCACATCACCTGCCTAAGTCTCTCCAAAATAAGGCGCTTAGCTTCATAAACGCTTATGACTTTTCTCGGAAAACCGAGGTCATTCAGCCTCATGAATAGCTGGGTTACCTCGGGAAGCACTAGCGAGGCTGCGCTGATCAGCTCAGGATCAGTTAACACATCTCTCGCATTCTCATCGGCAATTATCCTACCATTAGCCATCAAAATCACCCTCGGCTCACACTCTGCAACAAACTCGATATCATGCGTCACTATTATCACGGTTTTACCCTGGTGATTCAGATGTAGAATAAATTGCTTAAGCTTCTCCTTCTGATAGCTATCTTGACCTATCGTTGGCTCGTCGAGAACCAGAAACTTGGGGTCCCATGCCAAGACCGATGCTAATGCAACCCTCTTCTTCTCACCGCCACTAAGCATGAATGGTGATACCTTCCTATATTGAGTTAAGTCTAGCAGGTTAAGAGCCCAGTTAACCCTCTCCCTAATAACTTTCTCATCAAAACCAAAATTCCTGAGGGCGAAGGAAATCTCATCCTCTACTGTTTCACTGAATAGTTGGTGATCTGGATTCTGAAATACAAATCCAACCTTCCTCGCCAATGCCGCCACAGTCGTGTGCCTTGTATCGACGCCGTCAACTAAAACTCTGCCCCTTGTCGGCTTTAATAATCCATTAAAATGTTTGACTAGGGTTGTTTTACCGGCACCATTCTGACCCATTATGGCGACAAATTCGCCGTCATTAATCTTTAGTGAGACGCCCTTTAAGACCTCAACCCCATTCGGGTAGCTGAAATAGACGTTGTCAACCTCTATCATGAGCAAGCACCTCCGCTATAGCTTCATATGCCTCCTCCGGGCTTAGCGGAACCCTGCCCAGATCAAAACCTTCCTCCTTCAGCAGGAGATATAGTTTAACCACTTTAGGAACACCTATCCCAACGAGCTTAACATTTTCATCTAGAAAGACCCTTCTGGGCTCACCATCAGCAATTATTTCGCCATTATTCATAACTATTATGCGGTTAGCATATCTGGCTACTAAATCCAACCTATGTTCAACAAGAACAACAGTTATGCCTAAGCTCCTATTCAGTTGATAGATGACTTCCAAAATATTTCTTGCAGTCAACGGATCCAGGAATGATGTCGGCTCATCGAGAACTATTATTTCAGGCTGCATGGCGAGGACAGATGCTATTGCGACTCGCTGCTGCTGTCCGCCGGAAAGCTCAAATGGAGGCTTACTTCTAAGGTCATATATGCCAGTAACTTTGAGCGCCCAGTCAACCCTTCTACGAATCTCATCCCTAGGGTAGCCTAAATTCTCTAACCCGAATGCTACATCCTTCTCAACATTTAGGGCGAATAGTTGATTTTCAGGGTTTTGGAAAACTAAGCCGACGTGCTGCGCCAGCTCGTGGATTGGATGATCAACAGTCCTTAAGCCGGCTACAATAATCTCCCCCTCAAGTTTACCGCCATAGAAGTGCGGTATGAGCCCATTAAAGCATCTACACAAGGTTGTTTTCCCACATCCGCTCGGCCCTGTTAAGAGAACGAACTCACCCTTTTCTATGCTGAGGTTTACGTTTTTGAATGCCGGCTTCTCGGATAACGGGTAAGTGTATGTAAGGTTTCTTGCTTCGATTATCGCCAAAGTCTAGTTACACCTTAGCTACTTTTCACTAAGGACTTATACTTAAATAACGCGGTAATTAAATTGAAAGTTTGAATAATTAGAATTATTTATATTTGGAAGTGATAGAAAGTCTTAGGTATTGCGGGAGAGCTGGTTGTTTCCTTGAGGATAAAATGGGAGAACGGTGTGGTGGTGGAGTATAAGGGGGACGGCGTTGTTCTCGACCCACAGACTAAGAGACTAAACTACAAGGCTGCCTTCATAACGCACGCCCACGTAGATCACTCTCATGCATTCAAGATTAGACATATACCAAAGTTCTCTTCTAATGAAACCATGCATCTCGTAACAGTGAGTGGAACTAAAACAGACAATTGGAGACCTCTATCCCTAAATGAGAAGATTGCAATAGGCGACATTGAAGTAATGCCACGCTCTTCAGGGCATGTATTAGGATCTTATGAGTTTGAGATAGCAACGCCCAATGGAACAGTCTTATTTACAGGAGATATGAATACGAGGCAAACAAGATTGGTCAAACCAGCTGAGCCAGTTAACTGCGATGTACTGGTAATTGAGTCAACTTATGGTTCGCCAGATTTCGTCTTCCCATCGGACGATATTGTAGCTGAAGAAATGATAAGCTGGGCTGGCAGCGTTTTGAGGGAGGGCAGAGTACCAGTATTCTGTGCAGATCATATTGGGAATGCGCAAGAGGTAATACGTATTTTTAACGAGAATAGCAGTATACCCGTAGTGTCGCATTGGAGGGTTTCGAGAGTAAATAGGGTCTATGAGGCTTTCGGGCATAAAATAGAGTACATTGACATCAATGATGAGGAGGCTCAGGAATTAATTTCACGCCATAACGCAGTTATTGTGGCACCTAAGAACATAAACTCATTATCATTTGACCAGAAATATGTTTCAGCAATAGTTTCTGGATGGGCCCTAAAACTTAGACATAAATCTTTTCCACTAAGCGATCATGCGGATTTTCCAAATTTAATGGATTTCATTAGAGAGTGCAGCCCAAAGCTCGTCTTAACCTATCATGGGGGGAGATTCAACGAAGTATTGGCGAGGCATATTGAGAAGAAACTTAGGATAAGATCTTATCCCATTAACTTAATAGCGACAAACTTTTTGCCCATATAGACATTTAAAACCGCCCTTACTGGTAAGGATATTGCTTAAGCTTCTCTTTCAGGATCTTAGCCGCATATTTAAAAGCATCTTCAAGTTTTCCGGTTCCATTAACGCCTGCAGATGTTGAGTGCCCGCCGCCCATTCCATGAAGTTGCTCGCCTAATATTCTTGCTATATCCCTACCTAAATGTATCCCAGTTTTACTGTAGAATTCATTGCTGCATCTTAGGCTAATTGAGATCTTATCTTTATCCTGTGAGCCAACGATAGCTAAGCTTGCTCCGACATCTACAAGCGCCCTTGCAGCTGATGCCTGAAAAGAACTGACATGTGAAAAGACTATTATCCAACCATATATTCTCATAAGCTTCATTCTCTTACAGGCCTTAAGCCTAGCTATACGCTCAGATATATCCATTGGCACAGTCAGTAGCTGTAGCATCTCCTGCGCATTGACCCCAAAGTCTATTAAGTCGGCTATAGCCTTAAACGTTGAAGAGGAAGCTAGCGTAAAGTGTTTCGTATCGAAAGCCATACCCAAAAATAGTGCTTCAGCCACATCCTTAGTTGGCTTAACACCAGCCTCCTTAAAAAGCTCATATATTATTTCGCAGGTAGACGAATAGTTTTCACGGCATATGCATATGGACGCTATCTTTTCAGTCTCAGGGTGGGGGGCATGATGATCTACAACAATTATTGGCAAGGAAGACTCATACAAGTCTTCCCCCCACTCGCCTAATTGCTGCACAGTATTAGTGTCCAGCATAAATATTACATTAGCCCTGCTGAAGTCAGGCTTATCATTGGTAACCTTCATCATGAGACGCTCTAGGATACCTTTAGAGATCTTACTGACGCTCTCGGGCGATGCAACCTCGCCATAAATATCAGGCTTAAAATGCTTCAGCAAGCTTAGGAGCGAATAGGATGAACATATGGCGTCTGGATCGGCATTTTGATGGCATAAAATGAGAATAGACTTTACATCCCTCCCCCCAATTAAATCCATTATTTCGCGAAAAGAGTTCCCCATGAAAACCAGCCCTAAACCCTATTCTTTAAGCGTCTGTAGCTGCTTAGACCTGACCTCCTCTAAGTATTTTTCAATAGCCTCGAAGGCGACCCTCACAGATTCTTTTGCAAGATCATCGGCGTCTACATTCCTGCAGAGAGGTGAGAGCGTGAGCTCAACCTCGATATCGACGTTTAAAGTGTCAGAGCCCTCAAGGTCAACAGATATGGAGAGGTCTGATATATACTCCTCGGGAACCTTAGACGTAATATATTTTCTGGCTGCTCTTTCAGCTATCTCGCAAATTTTCTCTAGCTCCTCATATGATAGCGAATCTATTAGGCGTAGACTCAAAGCTGCGGCACCCTAAATGGATTTTTATATTTATGTTGGCGGTATAGGCCGTAAGTCTTTTTGGAGCTTCTCTTGGAGCTCCTTTATTTGGCTTCTAAGCCTTTCCTCCTGCTTCGTGAGGACTGAAACTCTCATCGTAGCTATCTCCTTCCTTTCAGTAAGCTCGCTGGTGACCTTAGCCTTATTAGTTCTTATAAGGAGGGAGCCTATCGACTTATAGATTACAACGTCATCAGGCGTTTTCTCGATCTCGCTCAGCGCCCTATCTATCTCAAGTATCTCTAAATCGAGCTGCTGCTTCTGCGCCAAGATTGTTTGCAGAGTCTCCTGTAGCTGCTGCAGCCTAAGGAGCCTCTCCTGGACTGCTGGTGGAAGCCTAACCTCCTCGCTCACATTTCATCACCATTAGCCTTAAACTAAACAACTATTATCAATAGGTTATCCTACGATTATAAGTGTTTCCAATTTAAATCATAACCTTACACCAAAAAGCATCGTACGGAATAATCTCAGAGAATCCATGAGAATAATGCTTCTTTTCCAGCCCATACCTCGATAATGGTTTAGTTAAATGCCTCTCAGACCTTGGAGGAGCAACATATAACCCCGGGCTTATATTCCTTTCAACCTTAACCCGCATCTTCTCGAGATTCGGACCATGGAAACCGCATTTATAGCATTCAAACCCCTTACTTCTACCCATAGACTTCATTCTCTTTCCGCAGACCGGGCAGAGCGGATTCCGCAAAACTATTTTCTCAGCTAAATTCAGAACATTTATCTTCTCGACATTTACTGTTTTCGGGTTCTTTCTGGAGGGTGGGCGGACCCCACCATAAACCTCTACCAGATCGCCCTCAACGAGCTCCCTTGCAACCTCGCGTAATCTGCCGCCCTGCTCATAAACAGCGCAGTCTATGGTTCCAGTTTCGTCCCGGATTTGGAATATTACATGCCCACCCGGTATAATCTTTGGGCTGCCTACAACAATCCCCTGCAATATAACTGGATCGTATGCCCTTGCATCCCTTATTGATGGAATCCTCTTTAAATGTGCGTCTGTTCCATGATTTGTCCTAAAAATAACCCAGCACTCTATAGGCTCATATGAGCGTATCATCTCATGCGCACGCTTAACAGCCTCCGGAGTCTCCCCCCTAACACCATAGAGGACCGGATCCGGCCCCCTTGGAGTTATCAGAATTCTTCCGCTTTCAGGATCAACGTTGTTAAACGTTAAACCAGCCATTTTCTTATCCATCTCTTTTACTGATGACTCATCAATCCTTCTTGGTGAGCCCCAATTCTCTCTCTTCCTATACGCTATTAATTCGAAGGTGTGATCCCCCTCCAAGGTCTCACCGATAGCCGCCAAGCCCCCAATGATCCCTCTGCCAGCATTATAGCCAACAGCCTCAGCCCCAAACTTCCTTATAATCTTTAGAGCATCCCTCATCCGCACAATCCCCTGAATAGCTTCCTTAGCAAATCTCTTGACCTCCTCCGGCACATCTCCCACAAGAAAAACTGCTCCGGGATCCGTTCCCTTATAACTAAGGTCCGAGTTCTCCTCTATAACTGTAATGACCTGCTCTTTTACATCCCCATATAAGCTGTCTTCGCACATAATCCTTAAGCATAATGCTCCATTACCCCGAGTTTTCCATGGAATGTTCGGATTCAACCTAATCAAATTAGGGTAATCTATAAATCGAACCCCTAAACCATGCAGCTTTTCAATTATGAGCGCTGCAACGTACGTTGTACATCCACCCCTAGGCGAGTCGGTATCATCAAACCCTATATGCAGCTTCATCTATGCGGCACTTTCCAATACTCTACATGCAGGATTATTTAAGAGCCACTATTTATTACGTGAAAATGACTTAAACTTAAGGAAACTTAATATAGTTTTCTGAGAAAAATTATTTTGCCGGATGAGGAGAAGGCATTTAATTGAAGTGATGATAGATCAGAGTTAAGCCGACGGCAATAATTTTAAGCCAGCTCTCTATATCGGAAGACTTGTTTATTCTCTCCTCATCTCCTCAATGACTATCATTGTTAGCGTGGATCTAACTTTATTTATTCTTCGTATCTTCCACGTCACTATATCCTTAAGCTTCTCCATGGATTCAGCCTTAACCTTAGCTATAACATCATAAACTCCATAGACACTATATGCCTCCTCAACGCCCTCAACTTTTTTCAACTCATTTAAAACTTCCCCTTCAGACCCTATCTCCGCATTTATTAAGACGAAAGCTATTGGCATAATGAACCCTCAATATTAGTATTGTTTAAATGCCTTAAAAATCTTCTTAATTGTTGAAAAGCAGCTCGGTGGGACACAATGGCCGAGAAAATCATAACGACTAAAGAAATGCGCGCCCTAGACATGAACGCCGAATATTTCGGCATCTCTAGGCTACAGCTCATGGAGAACGCTGGGAGGGGTGTTGCTGAGGAGATTGCGTCGCGCTTTAATCCATCAGACACTAGAGTAACAGTCTTCTGTGGCTTGGGTGGAAATGGTGGGGATGGATTCGTCGCCGCTAGGCATCTTGCATGTATGGGTTTTAAGGTTAATGTCATACTTGCCGGAAAGCAGTCTGACATAGTCAATGAGGAGGCTAGGAAAAATTGGGAGGCTCTAAAGTCGCTGCGTAGATCACTAAGCCTACAAGAGGTTTATGACTCATCACTTATACCTGAGGTTAAAGCAGATGTAATTATAGATGCTCTTCTCGGGATAGGTTTAAAGAGCCCGCCGCGCCCACCAATCTCGCAGATGATAAGGAGGATAAATGAGGCGGATGCCTTCCGGGTTGCGGTAGATGTTCCAACTGGATTAGATTCGGATACTGGCGCAGTTCTAGGCGAGGCTGTAAAAGCACACTTAACAATAACATTCCATAAGCCTAAGCCGGGGCTCCTGAGAGCCAAAGATTATGTTGGTGAGCTGATCGTTAAGCATATAGGGATTCCGGAGGAGGTTGAGAGGTTCGCTGGACCGGGCGATGTTTTAATCGTGGTGAAGCCTAGGCCCCCAGAGGCACATAAGGGCGATTTTGGTAGGCTTCTCGTTGTTGGGGGGAGTGAAACCTTCTCTGGAGCACCTACCTTAACAGCCTTGGCAGCCCTGAGGACTGGTGTAGACTTAGTTTATATTGCTGCTCCCAGGGAAACGGCCTACGCCATATCTTCAATTTCACCGGATCTTATAACCCTCAAGCTTGAGGGCGACCATTTAAGCATACGAAACATGCCCGTGATAAGGAGTTATATGGATAGGGTGACTGCCGTCGCTATAGGTCCGGGTCTAGGTTTACATAGGGAGACTGAGGAGGCTGTCAGGGAAATAGTGGGGATCGCTGAGGAGCGGAGGATTCCGATTCTGCTGGACGCTGATGGATTAAAGGCCTTCGCCAACTTTAAGCATAGACTGGCCACGCCAGCTGTCCTAACGCCTCACTTAGGCGAGTACATGATACTTACTGGTGAGAGGCCTCCGGAAGACCTTGAAGGAAGGGCGGAGCATATTAGAAGGACTGCTGAAGGACTCAACGCAGTTATACTTCTAAAGTCTCATGTTGATATAATTTCAGATGGCTTTAGGGTTAAATTCAACTTTACTGGGAACCCCGGCATGACTGTTGGCGGCACCGGGGATGTTCTTTCAGGCATAGTTGCCGCCCTCCTATCTCAGGGAATAGATCCTTTTGAGGCTGCTGTGGCCGGAGCCTTTATTAATGGCGCCGCCGGGGATTTTGTGGCAAATGAGAAGGGTTATCATATGGTTGCCAGCGACCTGATAGAATGGATACCAAAGGTTATGAATGACCCAATGAGCCATGCGAGGATAAGAAGGCTGGTTTCCGGGTGACAGTATATTGAGAATAGATCTTCTTTTACCCTCAATTCTCCTCTCAACGATTATAGCGTCCCTACTGCTCTATAGAAAGGTAGAAAAGAGGATAAGGAGTATCATCGGGGACAGAAAGGTTAAGCCCCGCGAAGTGTTTCTAATAGTTGCCTCTATGGGGGCGCTAGTTACACTAGTTATTTTACTTCCAGGATTCATGCTCCAAATAATCTTCCTATTCGCTTATTCCTACATGTTGCTAATATTCTCATATGTAATTCTAAATAGGTGGACGTTAGCATTCATACCTCCAGTAGCCTTTATTACGGCGTATCTATCAGTGGTCTATCTTATGCCGGAAGAAAACATCGCCTCACTCCTCTTCATGAACCTATCAGCAGCACTCTTCGCAGTGATGGCTACAGTCTACATAAACTCTATGTTTCCATGGAAGGTCACGCTGATCTTCGCCTCACTATTAACGGTTATGGATTTTATCCAAGTCTTTTTGACGGGGCATATGGTTGAGGCAGCATATAAAATGGAGAGCCTTCGGCTGCCAGTAATGCTCTACTCCCAGCTCGCAAGGCTCGGAGCAGGAGATGCCTTTCTATCCGGGCTCTTGTCCGTCCAAGCGGCAGCCAGGTATGGTGTTGGTGCGGGCTTTACTACGGCAGCCACTATAGCAGCATCTCTATTTATATTTGAAGTACTCGCCCTAAACTCTTATATAGGGTATAGCGTTTTCCCAGCAACTATAATTGTTCTCCTAGGCTGGCTCTTGGGCTTAGCAATTTATTTCCTTGGGAGAAAATATGTTGAGGGGATTAGGAAAGACGTATGTAGAAGTTAGTATAGACTGTTTTCCTCAATGAAGGCTTTCATCCTTCTTAAACCCTCTTTTATAGTCTCCTCTGAGGCGGCATATGAAATCCTTATGTGCTCCCCATCACCCTCATTCTTATGTCCAAAGTGTATGTCAGAGAGGACCGCAACGCCAGCCTCATAGAGTAGGCGAGCTCTAAAGTTCTCAGAATCCCTCGCGCCGACAATCTTACAGGCTTCTGTAACGTTCGGCCACACGTAGAATGCTCCCCTAGGCTTTAAGCATTTAATTCCCTTAATTGAGTTTAAGCCGTCAACTATTATCTCCCTTCTCCTCCTAAAGCACTCAACCATTTTTTTCGGCTCGTCTTGCGGTCCAGTCAGCGCCGTCAACGCCGCGTACTGGTTGGGGTGTGGTGCACAGGATTCGGTATTTGTTACCCAGCGAGCTAAGTAATAGGCGAGCTTGGGATTCGTTGCGAAACCTATCCTCCACCCGGTCATAGCGTATGTCTTCGATACCCCGTCCACGATTATCGTCCTTTCTTGCATTCCATCTACGGAGGCTATGCTTGCAAACTTTCCGTCGTAAACCATTTGAGAGTATATTTCGTCTGAGAGGACCCATAGGTTTTTGTAGCGTTTTACTATGTCAGCTATCTGCTCTAAGACGTCCATATCTAAGACTCCGCCGGTTGGATTATGCGGAGAGTTCAATATTAGAAGCCTAGTCCTCTCGTTAATTATTTTCTCCAAATATTCTATGTCTATCCTAAACTCGTTCTTTTCAAGTATAGGCAGCGGGACGGGCACCGCACCGTAAGCTCTTATCAGAGACTCATATATTGGGAAGCCTGGATTGGGATATATGACCTCATGCCCTCTTCCATAATCAGTGACAGCTAATATTGTATATCCTATGAAGGGCTTAGCGCCGCACGCTACAACAACCCAATCTGGCTTAACATCAAGTCCTCTAGTCCTAGAGAAGTATTCTGCAACCGCCTCCCTAAGCTCTGGTATCCCGGCTGATGGGGTATACCCAGTCTTTCCTTCTCTAATAGCCTTTATTGCCCCCTCCTTAATGTATTCAGGAGTGTCAAAGTCGGGTTGACCAATACAGAAGTTCATTACGCTCTTTCCACCTCGAACCATTTCATTAACTTCTTTTAGGACATCGAAGGCGGTCTCAGTGCCAAGGTTTCTAGTCCTCTCAGATATCTCCAACATCAAGCACACCCTACGCACTAAAATATAGTTCTTTTAAGTTGGAAAAGAATTAAAAAATTTTTCGCATAAAATAATCTAAAGTGTGCTGCAATAAGGCGGGGTCAAAATGTTTAGGGCGGAATATAAGGTAGAGGGCGGCAAGCTAATTAAGGTTCAGGTGAGTAAGAGGGGAGAGAAAATAGACTTTGTGAGAATTACTGGTGACTTCTTCATGCACCCAGAGGAACTCATTGAGGATCTTGAGAAGGCTCTTGTAGGTTGTCCACTTGATGAGAAGGTGATAGCGGAAGCGATAAGATGCTTCGTTAGAGATAAAGGTGTAGTTTTGCTCGGCGTATCCCCAGAAGATTTTGCGAGATGCATCATTAGGGCGGTGAGCCACAGTGGTTGAGAAGTGGCGTTTATTGGATACTGGGCTTAATGACGCTTTCTACAATATGGCTTTAGATGAAGCGATAGCTATAGCTAGATCCAGAAATATTGTTCCGAACACGATACGCTTCTTTAGATGGGAGCCCTCAGCGGTATCTATAGGGTACTTCCAGAGTATGGAGGAGGAAGTCGACATAGAGGCTTGCAGAAGGCTGGGCATAGACTACGTTAGGAGGAGGACCGGTGGCGGGGCGGTTTACCATGACCGAGACGGAGAATTAACCTATAGTATCGTGGTTAGCGAAGATCATCCGCTGGTTTCAAGGGACTTCCAAAAGACCTACGAAAACCTATGTTCGGGGCTTATTAGGGGCTTGAGGCTTCTAGGCGTCCCCGCAGAGTTTAGGCCGATAAACGATATAGTTGTTGGGGGTAGGAAGATATCGGGTAATGCCCAAACCAGAGGAATGAATGTTGTACACCAGCATGGAACAATACTTCGCGACGTAAACCCAACCATAATGTTCACAGTACTTAAGGTTCCTAGCGAGAAGATCCGCGATAAAATGATAAAATCCGTTGAGGAGAGGGTCACTTCAATAAATAAGTATTTGGGAAGAGAGGTTAGCTTTGAAGAGCTTAGAGAAGCCTTGATAAGTGGGTTTGAAGAAGCCTTCGGAATAGAGCTAATTCCCGGAAAAGTGGAGGACTTTGAGGAGAGGTTGGCAATAAGCCTCAAGAGGGAGAAATATTCAACTAGAGAGTGGAATTTTAGGAGATAGAAAGAAACATCAACGCTCAACGCTCTCTTTTTCATATTCGCTGATGATTTTCAGTATCTCATTAACTATTGTCTCCGGAGGCGTCATCAAATCATTGCAATACACATCCCTTAAGATCCCTTTACCCCTATAATACTGTATCAGGGGCTCCGTGCTCCTCCTGTAAACATTTAAACGCTCTCTAATGACTTCAGGTTTATCATCCTCCCTCCGATATAATTCGCCGCCACATATATCGCAGATCTCATCAACCTTCGGCCTTAATGTAAGCCTGTTATATATGGCCCCGCATCGCCCACATATAAGCCTATTAGACAGGCGTTGGATAATTACCTCATCAGGCACGTTTAAGTTTACAACCAAATCTACTTTAACGATTTTTTCAAGTTCCTCGGCTTGTCTCATTGTTCTTGGGAAACCGTCAAGTATAAAACCTCTTTTGGCATCCGGCTTCTCAAGCCTATTGATTAACATGGCAATAATTATTTCATCCGGCACAAGCTCACCCCTATCAGCGTACTCTTTAATCTTCCTCCCTATCTCAGTCTGCGCTTTTATCTCCTCCCTCACCATATCACCTGTTGAAATATGTGGAATGCCAAGTATAGCGGTTAGCCTAGAGGCATAGGTCCCTTTACCAGAGCCGGGCGGCCCAAATATTATAATCCTCATATAGGACACCAGCAAGATTAGCCTAAATCTCTTTCACTATAAAGCCTATTTAACATTATTTCAGGCTTTCCATAAAAATAGCCTTTTTGGGCGCAAAAATTTGCTGCGAATACGAATAATATAAATATTTGCTTCAAAGTATTTATTTAAGATGGGAGATGGCTAGAAAGCCTAAAAAGGAAAATCAAAGGATGCTTAAGGCTGTCGTTGTCCTTTTGCGGAACACGACCTGGAAGTGCGGCAGAGTTGAGCGGCTCATCGTTGAGTACCTGCAAAGTCATCTGATTAAATTTGGCACACCACGTTCCTCAATAAAAGAGATAACCCAATATTTTGCAGTGAATGGAAAATCGAGGAGCGAGCTCTTCGATGCTCTTAAGAGACTGGAGAGAAGGCGGATAATAGAGATCAGGGAGATCTAATTTTTCTATGCTTTTTATTATTATATTCCATTAGATTGATATTTTCACCGCAAAAAAAGGTAGCGTGGAGGATTTTAGATAGAGATTAATCCGCTTACCACTCTGCTACCGAACCATCCTCATAATAAAGTCTAGGAGTCTCCCATGTGCCCTCATAAATCTTATCTTTAATGAGGCTCTCATCTATCTCTATTCCTAATCCAGGCTTCTCCGGGATCTCTACGTATCCGTTCTTAAGCTTGAACGGTTCCATCAAATACCCTTCGCCAAGAGTGACTTGCTCTTGGATGAGAAAGTTTGGTGTGCAGGCATCTAGTTGAATACATGCCGCTAAAGCTATTGGACCTAGGGGGCAGTGCGGTGCTATAGTAGCATAATATGTTTCAGCCATAGCCGCTATCTTCTTGCACTCCATTATGCCGCCAGCGTGCGATAGATCTGGCTGAAGAATTGAGGCTGCCTGCTTCTCAACAACCTCTCTGAAGCCCCATTTAGTGAATAGCCTTTCTCCAGTGGCTATTGGGATAGAGGTCGACCTTGCCACAGTCACCATTGTATCTACATTTTCTGGTAGGCATGGCTCCTCAAGGAACATTGGGTAATATGGTTCCAGAGCTTTTGCCATGCGGATCGCCATAGCTGGACTCAGCCTACCATGACAGTCAATCGCTATATCCACATCGTCTCCAACAGCATCCCTAATAGCTTTAAATCTTTCCACAGCCCTCCTCACCAGTGAAAGGGAGTCTACAGGCTTAACCGCCTCGAAGAGAGTCGTCTTCAGAGCTGTGAAGCCCTGCTCCACTTTGGCTAAAGCGTTTTTAGCATATTCTTCAGGCGTTCTTCCGCCAATGTGCGCATAAACCCTTATTTTATCCCTACATTTTCCGCCTAAGAGCTGATAGACCGGCACGCCCAGCTTCTTACCCAAAATATCCCACATCGCCTGCTCAATTCCGCTTATAGCGCTCATAAGCACAGGGCCGCCGCGATAGAATGTTCCCCTATACATTGCCTGCCAATGATGCTCAATTCTCAAAGGATCTTGACCAATAAGGTACCTTTCGAGTTCTCTCACGGCCATTTCAACTGTTCTGGTTCGCCCTTCAAGCGTCGGCTCACCATAACCAATAATGCCTTCATCAGTATGCATCTTTAGAAAAAGCCATCTTGGCTTCACATGAACCATCTCAATCTTAGTTATCTTCAAGCCAACACCCTCCCGAAAAACAATACCTCTTAAACTCATCAAACTTAAATTTTATTTTCGCCTATCAGTCACCCAAAGGGGACAATTTTGACACAGACTGGAGAAGGCACTTTCACAACATGTCCTGTTGGCTTAGGCATCCCCGTCTCATAGTCAACTTGGAAAGTTACAATGTTATTGCTGTGCTGGTTAGCCACTAGGATGAACATGCCGGAGGGATCTATTGCAAAATTGCGCGGCCATCTTCCCTGGGTGTGCACATGGCCAATAGCTTTCAGAGAACCGTTCTCTTCATCGATTCGGAAAACCGCTAAACTATCGTGTCCGCGATTCGAGGCGTAGAGGAATCTGCCTGAAGGGGACACATGTATATCTGCCGCATAGTTTTCTCCCTTAAAATCGCCTGGTAGAGTTGACTCCACCTGAATCTCTCTCAGTGAGCCGTCACGCTCACTGTAGGCATATGCAACAACTGTTGAATCGAGCTCATTGACAAGATATGCAAATCTTCCATTTGGATGAAAAGTGAAGTGTCGTGGGCCAGCGCCGGGTCTAGTATTAACCCACGGCTGATCGCCTGGCTCCAACAAACCCTCTTTTAAGTCTAATTTATATATTATTATCTTATCAAGCCCAAGATCAGGCACATAGACATACTTGTTAGCTGGATCTACTACAACGCAATGCGGATGGGGCCCCTCCTGTCTCCTTGGGTTAATGCTTGAACCTTTATGCTGAATGAAGTAGGCGGCGTCTCCTATACTTCCATCCTCATTTCTCGGTAGCATGCATATGCTTCCGCCCGCATAATTCGCCACAAAAATGTATCGGTCAGATCTATCGAGAGTTATATGGCAGGGTCCCGCCCCCCTAGAAGACTTACTATTCAGGAAGAAGATTTTACCGCTTTCTTGCTCGATAGAAAATGCGCTGACAGCGCCAGCAGGTTCCCCCAAAAAGCTTGCGATCTCATTAACGGCATATAGGTTCTGATGCCTTGAATCTACCGCTAGAAAGGAAGGATTAGGTAAATTCCTTACGGCCCCTATATATTCGAGGGCTCCGGAATTCGGGTTCATGTGGTAGATGTAGATTTCACCACCATCCCTAAATGTATATGTTCCAACATATACGAGGATTCTACTCATATGTTCACCAAATTAACCTTAGAGAGGACTTTAGATTTAACAATTCTCCCATTAGCCCTTCTTGATGAGGTTTTCAGCGTTCCTATAAAATATTTCTTCTATCTGCTCGCTAGAGAGACCTAGCTGTGGAAGAACTGTCAGCCAGAAGTGCGCACATCTTAAGAAGTCTTTGGGTTGAGCGTCTGAGCCAAAAAGTATCTTAGAGGGTTTAATATCGAAGAATAGGCGCTCCCTTAAGGTTAATGCTATATAAAATGTATGTCCTCCCGAAATATCGAAGAAAACGTTTGGATTATGAAATGATACTACTGACGCCTCCTCACACCATGGATGCCCTAAATGCGCCCCAATTATCTTAAGGCTTGGAAAACTTCTTGCTATCGTCTCCAAGTATACTGGACGCATATTTCTAGACGAAACCCTCCGAATCTTGTCCGCAGCAGTTCTAGCCACAATGCCCGTATGAAAAAGCGTTAACATCCCGTACCGCTCCGCCCGCTCATAGTAGGGAAAATATTCATCAACATCATAGGGTTTAGGCGGACCGATAAACTTGAGGCCGGTAAATCCCTTCGCATAGAGATCATCTATTATTTCGACGCTATCCCTTCCCAAATCTACATATCCAAACCCAACTATGAGGTCCGGGTACTCCTTCAACGCTCTTTCGACAACATCGTTACCCATATTTCCGAAAGCGCTCGGAAGCCCGCAAAGAAAACTCTTCACAATACCGGCTTTCTCGCACTCCTCAACAAATTTTCTAAGGTCTCCGTCAGCTGGAGGATGCACATGCGCATCTATAATCTTCATTCCAACACCCCCATAACAATTAGCCTTTTTAGCTTTAAGTAATTTAAAACTAAAATTTATTTGAGAATTAAATGGAAGTTTTAGACTTTAGTAGTCAAATACCTTTTTCTTTAAGACTGTCGGCTTAATAATTCTTTTAAAGTGCGCTGCAAATCCTCTGGTTGAGGCGGGCATCCTGGAATAAAGACTCCGCTTAGACAATTATAAAATGTGGGGGCCACGCAATACCCGCATAGAAGAATTACATCGTTTTCGCCCCTCAACTCTTTTCCTATGAAGTCTACCTTCGCCTCAGGCCCTATTACACAGATGATTCTACGGTCTCCACCCATAATATTGCGGAGCCCTCTCACTACGTGCATGAGGTGCACAGCTGCTTGAAGGCAGCCTGTGCAGGCATTAAAGTTCATGACTTTAAGCTCATTCATTCTGTTATTAATGAAGTCTGCTGTACCTGCAGCTCTTCCAAAGCAGGCTTCTTCCAATGACACTCCAAGGATTCTTATTCGATTTATGTCTCTTGTGCCTAAACCGTCCTCCTCAGCCCACTTAAGATATCTTAGGGAGGAAGGGTTGATTCCAAGGATCTTTGCTGAAATAGTGTCTATTGCTACCGGGTCAAAGCCCGCTAATGTCAGGTTAAGCCTAAAGGTCTCCTTAAAATCCTCTATGGGTCTAGGTCCTAAATGGAATGTTGTGTATGTGCCGTCCACAACTATCAGATCCGCCCTCTTAGCCTTATATAGGTCAACTATTGCCTCCTCAACCCTATTTAAAGTATGGTATAAAACCCTGTCTTCGGGCGGGATTAAGCCATACATGTTCTTTATGGAGACCGTTATTCCACAGGAAGCGTGAGTCTTTAAAGTGGGCACATTAATGAAAACATCAGACTCCAAGAGCGGCTTGGAGAGCCTAACTTTCTTAAAAAACCTTGGGTTCTCGACGTTCACCTCAACAAACGGATAATTATTAAGCTCTAGGAACTTTGCGCCCATTTCATCTGCAAGCTTCTTATACTGAAGAATTGTCTCAGTTTGTCTTCTATAAGTGGGGGTCTCACCGATAAGAACCTCGGATGCGCCAGCGCAAAAACACTCCTCAACCAGAACCCTAATAGTTTCGAGTTGAACCACTTCACCCGTTATAAATGGGGCCCCATCAACAATATTAGGCTTTATAAAAACCTTGTCCCCCTTACCCACCACCTTATGAACCCCACCTAAAAGTTCCACCGCTTCCCTCGTGCGAACAACTATATCTTCACCTTTAGTAATGGAGACTTCAGCCATCATTAATGGTCACTTTAATGTTTAAGTCAACTATTTAGTTTAGAGAGGGTATATGAGGCTTTCTAATCACATCCTTTTACAATACTTATACCCATGGAGCTTAAGACCTGCAGCCATGAGGTAAAAATCCTCAACGGCATAGCCCTCTCACAGCTCCTTTCCCCAACAAACTTCTTCAGGCTACAACCGCCTGAGAGAATGTAATCTTAATTGCTGGCACGCCTAGAGGAGAGGCTCTAGAAAATTATCAAACACGATATCAAATTCGATAATTTTAAAATTTCCTTACGGAAATTAAATTATGTGAGGGAAAATGACTAAGGGAATTGCCATTGAAATTATTGATTTGGTTAAACGTTATCCAGCCTCCATAGGAAGAATTAGTGGCAGACACCCACCACTTATAGAGGTTAGCGATGCTTAAAGCAGCCTCAATAATGGACCCGGCAATCGCATTAGAGTTCCTGAAGGGTTCGATATTTGCTGTATTCCTATTTCCAATAGGCTACAGAGTATTTAAGTGGGGATTAAATAGAGCTAAGAGAGATGGGACTTTAGGCTGGTTCTAGAATGGCTATTT